>Ga0214544_1005183_pt1 | contig 25517 bp, 9 predicted proteins | sample CNSS3metaG_FD_160074 | JGI IMG/M metagenome (GOLD analysis project Ga0214544, IMG submission 160074) | Root nodule microbial communities from cowpea collected in UCLA plant growth center, Los Angeles, California, USA - CNSS3 | ecosystem: Host-associated > Plants > Roots > Nodule | place: USA... | reverse complement strand
TATATATATATATATATATATATATATATATATATATATATATATATATATATATAGAGAGAGAGAGAGAGAGAGAGAGAGAGAGAGAGAGAGAGAGAATGTGAGTGCATGCATGTCTATGTTCGAAAAATGGTTTTATCTTAAATCATGACTAAGAGGATCAAATTTTGTTTTATTCGAATTAATGGCTTTTTACCTGATTTCTCAAGTTTAAATTAGTTTAAAGGGTGCCATGGAAAGGTAAATTTCAATTTCACATGTTTAGAATAAAGGGTGTAATTGAATAGGGTCGAGAAAATCCAAAAACTTTGACATATATAACGTGATTATAGTTAATAATGAAGTGAACCTTTGTGCATGAAGAATAAATATTATTGAACTTCAAATTTTGTTCAATTCTGCTTTGCCTGAATTAAGTGGAAGCTCTACTTGGTTATATAATTTGCATGGCTTTTTTTCAATCATTGTGATCTACTTTATTTCCTAATCGCCTTTACGCTACCTTACAGTAGCACCCTTATCGTATGTGAAAATATTAACGTTATAACTGAATAATTTTCAAGCATTATTTTGATATTCCTTCATGTAATATTGTAATGGGGTAATTTAATTTCGTGAAAATTGTAACATTATTATTTTTTTCTTGGTGACCTCAGATTCGATGTGAGTTATTGGTAGGGAAAAGTGTTTGGTACAAGTTGAAAAATTACAAAGATCTCTAAGAAAATAATAACATGGAAGAAATATAGCTTTTGGTAATTCATGTAGAATATTCTATAATATTTTGCAATAATAAGTTGTGGTATTAAATGAAAATTTATTTTATATTTACTTATATTTTATAACCGTTTCATTGTTTATACTACAACAGTATTATTATTCCTAAAGTTAAATATGGTGAAAAACTTGGCAGTGTTGATGGACTTATAAGAAAATTTTAATTCTCCGCATTTTATTTAACATTATTTTTTAAAATATCCTTATTTTTAAATTTAAAATATCATTTTTAATAAATATAATTGAGAGTAATTTAAGAAAACTACACCTTTATTGTAGAGGGAAAAAATCATTAAATGATTTTAACCCAATAAGCATGAAAGTATTTTATTTTATTTACACACACTTATATATTTTTGATACAAAAATCATATGTTAACTAGAATTTTAACTTGTGTATTTATATTTATTTAATATAATTAAATTTATAAAAAATATAAATTATGATTTAGATTGATAATAAACAACTTATATAATTTAATAAAAATGATAAACGAAATAATTTGAACAATACAAGGTTATGAAAGATCTTTAAATTTCTCGTTAAAAAAATTACGGTAAAACGCTACTTCAGTATATGTTCTAATTTAATCGTCGAAACATTTAGCTGTATATCTGTATATTTTTAATTTAAATAATATAATTTTAGAAAAAAGTATAATTTTAAAAGAATAATTTAAAAATTAAAGGAAAATATGTGTTAGTTATTTGAAGCGGAGAAGTCTTGTAGTTGGAGAGAATAATAGTACAATATTAAATAAAATTATTTATTAAAAAAATTGTTTAATTAGAAATCAGAACAAAGGTAGTAAAAAAAATACAACTATTTTTATTGAAAGATAAAAATATTAAATAAAAGATAATATTGTAAATGGTTACATAAATAATTATTTATATAATGATTTATTAATGTACTTAATGGGTCAGTCAGCCAAGTCAGATGTACCCGACCAACCAAGTCAATAGGAACTGATCATGGAGGCTACTTCACATAAAGTTTCTAGAGATGTATCGAATGTCTGACACCACCTTATTAAGTTTCTCAACTACTGTCAGCTTAACTGAGAACCACGATCCGAGTTGCTCGGCTACACTAAACAGACCTTCCTAATCGTCGTTAGTTGGACTATTCATAGGATTTCACCCTGATCCTTTATACATGTAGTCAAGTCGATCGGTCACGACTAAACGATGTCTAAGACAACGAGCTAATAATTTAATTAATGTAAACAGGACACTAATCAAGATTAAGAGTGATTGGACCGTGATTAGGCTTATCTAATTACAGTCCTATGAAAAAAATTATAAATACAGGTCAAATGTATGTTTGTTCGAACTTTTGTCTCACATTAATTACAACTTTGTTTACCTTAAACGGTTATTGAAAGGTCAACACCTGTACAAAGTGTAAGTAATTCATATTACCATCTTTATAATAAGTCGTAATTTTTACTAGTTTTACATCTAGTACTGAATTCATATAGAAGGAGACATTAGTTTTAATATTTGAGTAATATTTTATAAATTTAATTGATTCGTATGGCGTTTTCAATTTACTGAATAATCATCATAATTTTCAACAATAAAAATATATATAACTCTTTTTATAAATCATTCTCACCTTTGCATATGCTAAATCAATCATAATGAAGTATGAGTAATTATATACCTCATCAATGTGTGATAACCTTCATGACATGCTTTATTCATTATGCACGCAGATTTCCCAATTTGAACTGAAAAGTGCTAAATTCTTATTAAAGTTGAACTGGACAATTAGAAGACTTAAGAAAATCCCTCAATTTATATTAATTTACTGAAACACTATATTAATAAAAAATTAAATTTATTTAAATTTAAGTATATGATAAATGTAGATATGTTTAATTGAGTTATTATTAAATTTTTGTGATTTATTGAACATTTCCGACTTTATTCTTTTTAAATTATATTAATGGAGTCACAAGATTAAAAAATTAAAAATAAATATATAAAATAACTAGACCAATCAATTAAATCAAATTTATAGGTTTCGATAGTAGTTCACAAGGGTCAAGGTAAAAAAATGTTTACAGGAACAAAAGGTCCACAAAAGGAAAGCCCACAAGACCAAAATAGCACAAAAGTTCCATGGACTAGTCAATGCGAATTGAATATAAGATCAAGATAGATAGAGGTTGATTGGACCTAACTTGACTCAACTCTACCACTGATGCAAGTTGATTCGGTTGGACCCTTAAGGTCGGGCCAACTCGAATCGACTCTCAACCTGAGTCAATTTAGATCAACCTTCAACTCGAGCGACTTAGCTCAACCTTCGAACTGTGTTGACTTGGTTAGAATTTCGATCGAGACCTACTTGTCTTGGCATTTGGCCCTTGTCGAGGACTAGTCTCAACTTTTGGTCATAGCCAACTCGGCTTGATCATGTCCCTAGTTAACTTAGCTTAAATGTAGGCATGAGCCGACTCAGCTCGACTATTAGCCAGGCCGACTCGACTCAACCTTCGACATAATGTGACTTAATTTTATGGGTTAAATATATTTTTGGTTCCTTAGAGTTAAGGGAACAAAAACATATTTAACCCTTAATTTCACCTTCGTCCTGGGCCAACTTGATTTGATCTTTGACCCGGCTGACCCATCTTGACCTTCGACCTACATCGGTCAGCTTCAACCTCCAACCTATGTCGACATGTCTCTACTGGACCTTCAACCACGTCACTTGGTCTTGACCTTTGGCTTTGGTTGGCTCATCTTAACCTTCGGCCCATGCCGACCCATTTTAGCCTTTGGCTTTAGTCGGCCGGTCTCGACCTTCTGTATAGGCCTACCTCTCTCGATCTTTTGTTTGGGCTTGCTAGTCTCAACTTTTGCCCAAGGTCTTTCCTTCACGACCTCCAGCCTGAGTCGGTTGTCTTGACCTTCAACTTGATGATCTTATCTCAAACTTCGGCCTGACGGACTTTGGGTAACATTTGTTCCGGACTAGCTCGACTCAAATTTTGGTCTAAACTGACTCGATTCAACCTTAAGTTTGGGCGTACTTAACCCAAACATCGGACTTGACTGACTTAGGACAATATTGAAGTTAGGACGACTCAACTCGACCTTTGACCCAGACTTAAGGTGTTGTATTTATGAGTTAATTAAAATATTATAGTAGTTCAAACATACTTTTGGCTTAAGGTGAAGTTAATTAAAATATTGCAGTGATCTAACCCACTTTAAGAGGGAGTTTGAGGTTAGAGCTTTCTTTTGACCCACTCATTTAGTGGTCCTATGAAATAGGACTTATTCAATAATCACTTATGGTCGGGTGATGAATTATGGGTCAAATTGAGACCTATAAAAATAAAGGTCACATTATCTATTTTACAGCAAAATTAAAGAATAGAAATTCAATAAAAAAATATAAAATATTCGAGTACTCAAACAAAAATTTAGTACAAACTTAAATAAACATATCCAAATTTATCAGAGATGTATAATTTAACTAAACCTAAAAATTAATATTAGAATGCTTCACACAAATTAATACAAATATTTGTTATGTAGCTTTAAGCATAAAAGATACTCAAATTCTTTATTTCTCCCTAATTTATGGATCTATTAATTGATTATTAATGGCATGGACATGTCCATAGAAAGGATGAAGAAAGTCAGCAGATGCAACCTCTCATCCAAAACACATAAAAGTATTCCTATAAATAGGGACTTCCAATCCAACTTTTTCCTTATAATATCTATTAATAATCACTCAACAAAGACATTTCCATCCCACTACAAAAAGGAGACAGAAGATGTGCCCATAATGGACATTGCTACTTGATAAAAGGTTTTGTCACACAAAAGTATATGACAAAAAAGCGAGACATCATTTTTGTAAAGATAACACTTTGATTGTTACTAACAAACCACTATTATATATCTCCATCACTCCATGGGATTTTTAAGCCTTTTGTTTTTACCTCAGAAACTCAATTACTATTTCCAAGTACAACGACATTCCTAATAGTAAAAGAGAAAGGTTATGTCCCCTTAGATCATAGATCCTATTTGGAGAAGAAGAAACCAATTAAAGGGATTTGAGTGGTTTCCATCCGAGTAGAGTGGAGAATGCCAAACTCAGTTTCCACTTTAAGGTTACATTTCTATAACATCTTAGCATAAACTATAATATAGATCATTTTGAAGAGAAAAAAAAAAACACATCAAACTACGTAAAAAAATTGCAATGGCTGAAGTCAAACTACATATAAGTAAATATTACTAAAAAATATGATTTTACTCCAATAATATAATTAATAAATATTCTTACGTGTAAAAATAAAGTTTATTTTTATTGCTAGTGACTTTTATGAAATATTGGTTAATTTTATTGAACTTTAAAATTTTAAATGATAAAAATGTATTGTCATTATTTATAATATTTTAATTTTAATTCTCACTGTTATAAAATTAGAAACATTAATTCGACACATGAAAATATGTAAAATTATATGCTTTTTTTCTTAAAAGGATAAAAATGGAACTAAACAAATCATTTCGAGAAAGTCGGAACAATGTTTTTATCATAGACATTTATATAAATGCTTACGATAAACATTGTCCCGACTTTTTCTGAATGATTTCTTTCGCTATATTTCTATTCTTTAAAAAAGAGAGCATATAATTTCACATAATATATATATATATATATATATATATATATATATATATATATATATATATATATATAATAAAGAATATATCAAATGAACCTTAATTGTTCATGGATGATTAAACATCGTCAACCTTCGTCGCACGCATCAGTGAATCGCCTAAGCTCAACTAATGCTTGTGTGTGTGGGACTCTTCACTTTCCGTCGCAACACATAACATTGTTCTCCCCTCCATGTCCTTCACGCATTTCACATTTGAGCATTCTAGAAAACACTTAATGACCTTCACGTTCCCCTTTCACGTCACGTAATGGAGTTGGTCCAACCCTTATAGTCCATGCAATTAAGGTTTCCTCCCATTGAGTGACACAAAACTTGATAACCCTCACTTGCTCCTCCCTCGCCACTATGTGAATCAAAGTTCTCTCCTTTAAGTCCATTGAATCCACCTCTAACTCCTCATCGCAACACTCCAACAAAAACTCCATCATGTCAGTTTGATATGTTGTTGCGGCCTTGTGCAAAACTGACTCCACAACACTCCAACAAAAACTCCATCATGTCAGTTTGATATGTTGTTGCGACCTTGTGCAAAACTGACTCCACGATTTCGCACCTCGAAGCTTCAAGAAGCTTCACCACATTGAGGCTTCCATTGTAGGTGGAATGAGGGACTTTGTCGTCGCGGTAGCACCTGCGTCGTTATCCAGCAAGCAGGCAACAATGTCTAGACATCAGTTTTCAACGACGGGTTTGAGCAGTCCCTTGAGTTGCGATCTCATGAACGCGAATATGGCTTTGGTGAAATGGTTATGTGATTAGGGGTTTTGGGAGATGAATAAAGTGAGCAGAGACATCTTCGACGCCAAGATGAGACACATTATGAGACTTAGAAATCCTAACATCTTGACATTTCTCTCTTACAATTACCACAATGAGGAAAAGTTGTTTGTCACTTTTTATGTCGATTGTAGGTCCAATCAGTATAAAAAATCTTTGTAATTTATTACAAAAATTGTCACCGCATTCACTCTCTATTCTGGTTCTTGGTCCGACCCATATAAAAAGTCTTTGTAATTTATTACAAAATTACCACCATGTCACTTTTTATGCTAGTTCTAGGTCCACCTGGTATATAAAGTCTTTGTAATTTATTACAAAATTGACATCGCACCACTCACTATGGTGCATATAGATCCAACTAGCATAGAAAGTCTCACAATTTTGTCAATGCATCACTTGTTATGATAGATAAATTATAACCGTCATAAAAATTACTTTTGCATAAGTTTATAATATTATAATTAAAAATTCTTGTTTTCTTAAATTGAGAATTAGGTATAATTATTTGTCATTTTTTCTCTCAAAATATATAAAGAATATATATGATTTTAGATTTTTCTCTTATCTAAGAATGCATATTATATATATTTGAGAATTACGAAATATACATGTATTATTTTAATATTTATTGGTCATTTCTTAGACTTCAAAACTATTTGATAAATTATCCACATTTCAATCAATATAATTTCTATATAATTAGAAAATGATTGTTTACACTATTAATCAATGAGAACAATTTCTATCTTTTAAATAATAATTATAGGAGTCAACATTAGTGTCATATATATTGCAGTTTACAATTAAATGTAAAAATAAAAGGCTTATTGTTGAATTATATTCATAAACAAATAATTGATAAAATCATTGATATGACAATAAACGTTCTTATAATAAATTACTTGTACTAAATTTATATAGAATTATGGAACCATTTTAATTTAGTTGTTTATAACGCGTCTAGCGTACTTTGCTACCACCCCGTCGAATTAATTGGATACATCACGAATTGAAGTAACGAACAAAATAAATTAAAAAAATCTAAATGAGTGAAATATCATATTACAAATCATAGATCTCTTTATTGTGATAGCGGATGAAAAGGAGAAAAAACGACATGTGTTTCTCTAGACAAAGGACAGAAAATGATAGTACCCATATAATATATCGTCTATTTTTAATTAACTAATTTATTTAACCAAATAAAATTCAACAAACTATTATTTTTATTAAATAATCATGTACTAATATAGATTTCGTATTGAATTAGCCTCATTATATATTGTGCGCTTAAATAAATAAAAAAATTAATTATTAATTTAGATATTGTGAGTATATAAATAAATAATACATTATATAGACAAACACGAACTTATTGGTATTAAAATATAAGGAAATAATTTTTAAAAATTTAAATATAAATTAAAAATTTTACGTTAAATATAAATGAAAAAGTTGAGAGATTCGTAAGAAATACAAAATCTACAAACTTTAAATCTTAAAGTTGTATATTAAAGATAACCTTAGATCTTTTATATGGACAACTTATACTCCAGATGTGATTAATCTTTCCAATTTATTTCAGTTAAAAAAAATCTAACAATAATATCAGAACAAATAATTTGTCTTATTGTCGAGCTCATGTATAAACAAATATATATGTGGTAAGACTCAATCGCAATTAGGTTCAGTAGTCAATAAAAATATGTTAGGATAAATGTGAAATAAGTATGTGGTAAAAATTCAAAGTAAAATTCTACTCACACTTATAGAAAAAGTTGTTAGAAATCAAACAAGTTGAAAGCCCCATATTAAATAGAAAAATATTAAATGATATATAGAAAAACAATACCTAAAAAAGCTTAAATATTTAAAATTTTATATTAAAAGTGGTGTGAAACTTTTTATATATAGACAAGTCATACATGATTAACCTAACCTATCCTGGTAAAATATTTCAACCTTTATATTATTAGTTAATCACAAATTGTGTAATAAGTTTATCATTACTTTCACAATAACTAATTTAAAAGTTATATTAATAATAATTTGCAATTGACTAATATTGTAAAACTATCTTATGTTACGAGTGTATATTCGTAAAAATTTCGTTATATTTCTAAGAATCCATCAATTATATATATATATATATATATATATATATATATATATATATATATATATATATATTAATTAGTATTACGTTATTTTAAAAACAGATGAAACAAAAACATTACTACTTAATGTTGAGACACACTTAAAGACCCAAAAGGATGTTAGGTGGATTTCTTTGCAGGTACTCTGAAAATAGAATAAAAAAACATTAAGAGGAAAACAATTAGATTAAGTTCTCCGTAAGTTAAGTTAAAAGAAAATATTTTTTTTTATAAATTATATTATAACTAAACTAGTTTTAACTTGTAACAAAAATGAAAAATTATATTTTGAATTTCATTTTTTTACTTCTATCGTTTACTTTCTGACGTGATTTATTATTATTCTTTTAAAAAAAATAATGATGCATTAATTAATAATTAATTAATAACATAGATTAAATTACGTCAGAAAAAAAGTAAATAATGAACCGAGAGGCATAATATTATTGTAAAAAATTAATTTTATCTTTTTTTCTGTTCTAAAATAACTTGGAGAGAAACCGGCGGCAACTTACTTCATGTTATAATCCAAACTTTTGAATTAAATGAGTCATTACCGTGTTGTTAAGAAAATAAAGTATGGTTTTTATTGAAAAAATGAATGAAAAGAAAGAAAAACAAATGGTGATTAGGTTTTAGCATCTTTCCACCTAAGCTATGCTCATGGGGAAGAGAATGAAAAAATAAATAAAAAATAAAAGCCAAACTTGAGGATGTAATCGATACATGTGAAGGCACTTATTGACCGACTTACCCTAAAAGAATAGTCCAACCTGCATCTCATGCTAGGTGTAGTTTCTCATTCCGAAACTGAAATACAACTAAAAGTGCCCAACATGGACATGGATCACTCTATCAAATTAGGCACTCTTTCAATCACCTTCCTCCTAATTTTTTTTCGGAAAATAACCTTTAATAAATTCTTTTAAAAGTTTCAAAAATTTAATTTTTTCATTAATTTGTATATAAATTAAAAGATAAATAAGTTATACGAGAGAGTTCTTTAGTTAAGGCAAAAGCAAAACCACTTTTTTGATGTTTTTGGTGCACACAAGATCGTTTAGGTCAGTGTACCCTGTACTTCTAGGTCCACACCCCATCAGCTTTATTATTCCATGCCTTCTTCTCACGCCATAAACCCCACAAGAACACTCTTTCTTAAGCCCTCATGCATGGTGGTGGCCCTTTAAATCCCATCAATTTCTTCTCCTTTTTCTTATCATCCAAACACTGCCTTCCTAAACCTTCGTGCTTTCTCTTCCATCATGCCCTTCATTTTCCTATTTTCACTCCCCTCTCAGCCATAGTTAACAACGACAAGAGAAAAAAAAAAATGGATGAAACTAACTTTCTCTTGGAGATGAAGTTCGTTTCCTCCTTGTGTCTTCATAACTTCTTCAACCTTCTACGTGAAGAAACAGTGTCCTTTCTCTCCGTGTTCTCTTCGGATCCCCTGTTTCATTGCGTCGTCACTTTTTGTACTTTGGTTTTCCTCTACTTGCCCAACCTTTTCTTGAAGGTAGTGTTATCGCCGGTTCTCATTCTCACTTCGATTCTCCTTCTCTCCATTCTCCGCCTCGGTGCAATTCAGAAGTCACGACACGATACAAGGGAAAATCAAAGGAAGCACGACGAACCACCCATCGTTTATCAAGAAAACAGAGGAAGCAAATGCAGGGGAGAGAAACAGAGTTCGAGTCCCGTCCAACCCAACGAAACAGAGACGACGGAACAAGTGCACCGACGGGTTCATTCGGAAACAGAGGTCGATTCCAACGTGGGTTTTGAGCCAAGTTCGTGTTTTAGGGAGTGGAACGTGAAAGCGCCGTTGGATGTGATATATGAGGAGTATGGTGAAGGTGAAGAAGCGGGTGATGATGCAAACGAGAACGTGGGTATCGTAAGGTACCCTTCGTTGTCGCGGTTTTACCCGGAATCGGATTCGGATAGCGAATCGGATAGTGATTTTCCGGCGATCGGAGATTGGGACTCACCGGAGGACGTTGAGTTCAGGTGGGGCCAAGAAGAAGAGGAGGATGAGGAAGAAGAAGAAGAAGACAGAGAAGGGTTGATTGAGATAGCACTTGATGGATTCAAGAGGAAGAGGGGCATGGAGTTTCATTTCGAAGAAGAGAATTTGATTGAGATTGATATTTCTCCGTCCAGGTACAGAGAACTTTCCGGCGACGACGAAGTATTTTCCGGTGAGATAAGTTGCAATTAGTGTGACACTAATTCGAGATTGACGTAGTGGATTATTGTGTTTTTTGGGGTCGGTGAAAAGGGAAACCAGAGAATAGAAATCTGTGTTTTTTTTTAAAAGTAGGGTTTTGATGCTTCTCTTGAGGTTGTTACATGTTTATTAAATTTCATGATCCTGTAGAATAATTTACCCAACCCAAACTTCAAAAACTTCTTTAATGATGTATTCTAGGGTTGTTCCTCTTCCTGGATCCTTCCACACCCAAACAATAATATTAATGTGTTGCAGCCAAATTTGCAGGTATTACTAGATTCAACTGTTCCCTCTAATTGAAGTGTTTTGCATGTTCATGAAGTGGATTTGTAGAAAAGTTTTGGAGCATGTACATTAAGGGTAGTTTTGTGGTATGAAACCAATGCATTAAAAATGGTAATTTTCTCTTTTGTGAATTTAACTTTTCTCTATGAAGCTCCATCTCATCTCTAAGTTCATGTGAAATGTAACATGAGTAAGGCTTTCTCAACTATCTATCGTGATTTTGCAAATTTGTCTACATTGCTTTTTAAAAGATAAAAAAAAAAAAAAAAAAAAAAAAAAAGAGTAAAACTCAGAGCTAATTGTCTAATACTTATGTTTTAGCTGAATGCAAAAAGAGAAAATGAGAGAAAAAAAAATAAAGAAAATATAGATTTGTGAAATGAATTAAAGAAATATAATGATTATTTTTTTTCTTGGTTGGTTAAAATAAGGAAGAAGGAAACCATAATTATAATTTTATTACTTGTATATTGTTATTAATAGGCTTTTGTGATTAAACTAATTGTCAAATTAGGTAAGTTAAGTGTAATCGGCTATATGATGAAATAAGTTTTATTTTATGTGAAAACATGTTAGATAGAAAGTAGTTTTAAGATTTATTTGTATAATTTAAAGAATAACTGTTGATGATAAAAAAAGAAGAAGAAGAAGAAGCCGTGCATAAATTTATTTTTAGTATAGCTGGTTTAATATTCAAAAGAATTAATTGTTGATATAAGATGAAAACAAAAGCTAGCTAAAAAAATATATTTTAGTCATAAACTCTGAAATTTTGCTTATTACAAAAGAATTTTCTTTGTTAAGATTATATTTTTTAATCATTTTCACAATATAAATTAAAAAAAAAATAAAGAATGAATTCTCATTTTTCTCACTTTCTTAATATTTTCTTTTATTTGTTTACAATTACATTCCAAACATCATGGCTATAAAAAATCGTATTCGACCATGTCTTCAATTATTATTTTTTTTAATCTTTATTTTAAAGTTTACTTTTCAACCATTTTTTCACGATTTTTTTTTTGTATAAAAAATTATATTAGAGTTTAAATAATTTTTTAAATTCAAAATATAATTTGTATATTTAAGGTGTAGAATACATAGTAGAACACGATCCACAGCCCATAGTGTTTTATGATTAATTATTGGGTACTGATATCACCCAGAACGATTTTATAGTTACAATTTTTTAATTGAAATAATTATTGTGATTTTCCTTTTCTTTAGAATTATTGCCTTGCATTTCTTTCTATTAAAAATTTACCTATCAGTGATTATCAAATTATTTATAATTATCAAGATATAATTTTCTTTAATCATTGATAAGTTTGAGTGGTCTATAAAACTTAATGATGATGAAATATTTTTTCTAATTGATATTTTTGCAGGGTTAATTAAGCTATTATTAAAGATTTCCTTTCAAGATAAAAGTGGAAACAGAGACATTGATTTTTGAAGCTCAATGAATAAGAACACTCTTCAATTTTTTTATTAAAGTGTGAGGAGATGAAACTACTGACTGTTAGGTAGTTAAGTCAAATACGTATCAGCCTTGTTAGTTAATAAAAAACAACTATCAGTTTTTTCTGTTGTATTCTGTTTCTCTGTATAATGTGCGGCTATATAAAGCATTGTAGTCCATGTGTATGTGATACAATTCATTCTTGAATATACTTTCATCTCTTTGAATCCTACTGTGTATTCTCTCTGTTGCGTAAAAGTTAACAGTGGTATCAAGAGCAAGGTTCCGATAGAACCTGTGAAGAGTTACAAAGGGCTAGTACGTGTTGTAAAGCTGTTTTGGGTAGTATTCCAGATAGAGGAGTGATTCCTTGGTAAAGAGAGTAGTTTCTTGCTCAATCAAGAAAACCCATAGAAGAACCTCACGTAAAGGGGTATTGTCAGGTGGATCTACTGAAGAATGGCTGGAATGGGGAGTCTCATACAGGGAGGGTTACCAGTGTTTGACGGCAACATGTTTGATCAATGGAAGATCAAAATGCTTGCAGTTTTTGGGTTTCAAGATGTTGCAGAAATCATCCAAGAAGGTGTAGGTGAGCTAAGCAGCAAGGCATCTGAGGAAGAAAAGAAGCACTTCAAGCAACAACAAAAGCTTGATAGCAAGGCACGGTTCTTGCTGTATCAATGTGTAAACTCCAATATCTTTGACAAGGTCTGCAAGGCAACTACTGCCAAAGAAGTGTGGGAGATCTTGGAAAAGACTTATGGGGATGGAGACAAACACAAGAAAGTAAAGTTGCAGGCCCTACGAAGGAGGTTTGAATTTCTAATGATGGAAGATAATGAAACAGTTGCACAGTATCTTGATAAAATTCAAAGGTTGGTAAATGCTATGAAGACATGTAATGAGAAGGTCTCTGATCAACATGTGGTGCATAAGGTCTTACGGTCTCTACCACCGAGGTTCGATCACCTAGTGATAACAATCGAGGAGACCAAAGATCTTGAAACTTTGGAGATGGAAGAACTTCAACACTCACTAGAGGCGCATGAGTACAGGTTGAGTGAAAGAAAATGTATTCAAGAACAAGCTCTGCAAGTGAGGTCCACACCGAAAGGTAAGCCTAAAGGAGTGAAGAAAGGAGGCAAGAATTGGAAGGAGCAGAATCAAGAATCTGATTCTGTAGAACCCGTAAAAGGGAAGAAACAAAATGCAGATGGTGACAAACCCTGGAAATTTGACAAGAAAAAGGTACGATGTTACAATTGTCAGAAAATGGGGCATTTTGCTCGTGAATGCAGGAATGGAGAAGGGTCGAAAACCAAGTCCACCAACCACGCGAATCTTGCCCAAGAAGATTCAGACTCAGAAGCAGTAGTTCTGATGGCAAAGACTGATAATGAGGTAGCAGAAGACACATCGTGGTATCTTGACTCGGGGTGTTCAACACACATGACGAGAAAGAAGGATTGGTTTGTCAAGATGAGTGAATCAACCCATGGTCAGATCAAATTTGCAGACAACAACAGCCTGTTAGCAGAAGGCATGGGAAGAGTGGTGTTAAGTGCTGATAGTGGAAGAAGAGTCCTGCTAGAAGATGTGTTATATGTACCAGGCTTGAAGACTAATCTGTTAAGCTTAGGCCAGCTACTACAGAAGGGGTATCATATTACCATGCAAAATAATCAGTTAAGCATGTTTGATCAACAAGAATACCTTGTTCTACAGGCAGAACTATCCCAGAATAGAACTTTTCGTGTTGGGATGAATAAGCATCATTGGTTCGCTGCTTCAACAAGTAAGACAGAATGGACTTGGCATTACAGGTATGGGCATCTGAACTTCAAAGATTTGTGTCTGTTGAAGAATCAGAACATGGTGGAAGGACTACCAGAGTTGGAGGCTCCTGGAGATGTGTGCAAGGAGTGTGTTGAGTGTAAACAAACCAAAAGAAGTTTCTGCAAGTTTGTCCCTCAAAGAGCTGCAGAAAAATTGGATCTGGTTTATTCAGACATAGGCGGTCCTATCCAAGTGGAAACGTATGGAGGTAACAGATATATCATTACGTTCATTGATGATTTATCTCGCAAGATGTGGGTGTACTTGCTAAAAAGGAAGAATGAGGCACTCCTGGTGTTTAAAACATTCAAAAATCTGGTGGAAAGGCAGAGTGGAAGGGCTCTCAAGGTCTTAAGAACATACGGAGGAGGAGAGTATACCTCAAAAGATTTTCAGGATTTTTGTGATGAAGCTGGGATTGAGCATGAGATCACACCTCCATACACACCCCAACACAACGGTGTTGCCGAGAGAAGGAATAGGACTATCATGAACATGGTTAGGTGCATGTTAAAGAGTAAGAACCTACCAAAGGAATTATGGGGAGAGGTAGCTTTAACAACATCTTATGTGCTGAAACGATTTCGGATGGAGAATAGCAATCCTGCAGTCACACCTACAGAAGCTGGATTGAAACTGGAATCCGCACCAGATGAAGAATCTGTTAATGCTACAGATCACAGGAGAATGGTTGGGAGTTTGAGATATTTGTGCAATTCCAGACCAAATTTTAGCTTTAGTGTTGGGTTAATAAGTAGACATATTCAAGATCCAAAGGAGTCACACATGTGTGCTGCCAAGAGGATTCTAAGGTACCTGCAAGGGACGATGGGCAGTGGGATTCTGTTCCCACATGGAAAAGCTGATTCAGAATTGGAGTTAGTGGGATATTCTGATTCAGATTGGTGTGGTGATAGGAGTGATAGGAAGAGCACTGCAGGGTACATCTTTTTTCTTGGGGGAGCTCCAATCTCATGGAACTCAACTAAGGAACCCGTGGTGGCTTTGTCTTCCTGTGAGGCTGAGTATGTTGCAGCTTCTGAAGCTTGCTGTCAAGCAGTGTGGCTGGAAACATTCCTGAAAGAATTGAAGGTGGAACTCTCAAGCAAAACTAGGTTGATGGTAGATAACAAATCTGCGATTGATTTGGCAAAGCACCCTGCATCGCACGGGAGGAGCAAGCATATTGAAACACGATTCCATTTCATACATGATCAAGTATGCAATGGAAAACTCAAGGTTGAGCATTGTACATCTGAGTTGCAGCTAGCAGACCTATTCACAAAAGCCTTTAGAACAGAGAGGCTTTGTTGGCTAAAGGATGCAATTGGCATTGTCAATATTAAAGCCAGTTTGACTTAAGGAGGAGTGTTAGGTAGTTAAGTCAAATACGTATCAGCCTTGTTAGTTAATAAAAAACAACTATCAGTTTTTTCTGTTGTATTCTGTTTCTCTGTATAATGTGCGGCTATATAAAGCACTGTAGTCCATGTGTATGTGATACAATTCATTCTTGAATATACTTTCATCTCTTTGAATCCTACTGTGTATTCTCTCTGTTGCGTAAAAGTTAACACTGATTAATATTAGAAGGAAAGAAATAAAAAAAAGGTGTTGCGTATTAAGACATCTCGTGTAAAATTATTTTAATAGTACATCATACATTTAAAAAAAATAAACATTGAATGATTTTTTATTTTTAACGTAATAAATACCTTTGATATTGTTTTTATTCTTAACCTTTTTATCATGTATCAATGGATACGTATTAAAAGAAAGTTCTTATTACAATATAATTTCGTTTTCTTTTAAGATTCCCTTCCAAGTTGTAATCCAAGCTTTATAATATGTTTAATTATTTTAAAACCATATTATAAAGTCATAAAGAAATGTGTAAATTGACATGCACAGTGTAACGCTCCAAATTTTAATAGTAATAAATTTTTAATCCAATTTTACCAACTAAAGTTTTATCATTTCAATACTATATGCAATATTCTCCACTAAAGATTAATACTCCAAATTCTATTACAACAATTAAAATTCAAATACGAGTTTAAGTTTTATATCGAAATGAAAACTTGTTCCAAATTTAAAAGATCAAACACATGCTTAATATTTATATTATTAATATTTGAGATATTATATAGATATAAACCTTATATAAATGGAGAAATCCAGGCCTGTTAATTGAAGGTTGGACCAAAGTATTCACAGATAAATAGCCTTATTTAAAATTACTTTTAATTAAGATAAGCTTTTTAGAAAATTTCAATATTATATTATAAAATATATTGTCTGGATAGAAAATTAAAAAAACTGAAATTTTAAAAATTTATTAGAATAATTTAATTACTTAAAATCATGAAAGTTCAAATTGTATTAAATAAATTAAATGTCTAATAAGTTCTTTTATTTCTTTGATCTATATTTTTTATTTTATTATTTTTAAGATTTTGTTTGGTTTAGAATATTGTCACTTCGACCTCAACCAACACATCATTGAGTTGATCTTGATAGAGATCATGTCGAATCTAAATATATTTTAGGTTCAATCATTTTAGATGTTTCCATTTTTGTAGCGAAATTTCAAGTAGGTCCCCTTTTTATTTGACTCAATTGAGTCCCTATTTTTGAAAATTCGTTGCAATCAGTTCCTTTCCGTTAGTTGTCCAGTAAGGGTGTTAATTATGTGTCACGTGTCAGCACGTGGTTTTTTTTAATTTTTTTTTAAATTTGTTTAAAATTTTTTAAATGTTTTTAAATTTTTTTTAAAATTTTTAATTTTTTTTTTATAATTTAAAAAAAATTAAAATTGTCACGTGTCAATCTGACATTGTGCCACATGGCAGAGACAGTGTGATGTGGCAGTGTCACGTGTCACTATTGGATGTCAAAAGTCTCAATGTAGTTCCTGTATTTGTTATTTTGTTTCAATTTGGTCCCAATTTTTTTAAAACTGAATTAATTTCATCCTTATATCAAATTTAATTTTTATATAAATTTACAATGGTATTTTTATTATAATTGATATTTTTAACAAAATTAAGTTTATTTAAATGTATATTTTGCACTGAATTTTATTTAAATATTGTTTCAAATATTTATATATCAATAATTTATAGACAAATGTTAGAATTGTTATAAAAAAATTAAAAATTAAAAAAAATTAAAAAAAAATCAAAAAAATCACGTGTTGACACGTGGCACATAATTAACATCGTTAATGGACAACTAACGGAAAGGAACTGATTGCAACGAATTCTCAAAAATAGGGACTCAATTGAGTAAAATAAAAATGGAGATACCTACTTGAGATTTTGCCACAAAAATGAGGACCTCTGGAATGATTTAACCTATTTTTTATAATAAAACTATATTTTTAGTCAATATAAGTTGCAGTTTTTCTGTCAATGTAAATGAGTTATTTTTCGATTAATACTGTTGGAATATTTTTTTTATCGAGTTATATTAAATTTAGTTTGAATCTACATTAGTTAGGAGTAGCCAATGCAAGTAATGTCATCTACATTAGTTACAGAGTTTTTTTTTTGTCAATGTCACTTGTGTTATGTATTATTATTTTTTTATCTAAAGTCATTACAATGTTGATAAGAAAAATTTTCCATCCACCGTGATTAAAATTATTTTTCATTAATGTCACTCAAGAAAGCTTTTCAGCCAACATTGGTTAAAATGTTAGCAAAAAAGAAATAATATTAACCAATATTATTCAAAGATAACTTAACATATGACAACCAAAATAATTGTGGTAGATGTCAATTAAAAAAATCTTAATGTAAATTAATAAAAAAAATTGATTGCATTAAATAAAAAAATATGAATAAATTTTGACTGAAAAATAAGTTCAACTAACATCGATTAAAAAAATCACTAAGTAATATTTTTGAATTATTAAATACTAAAATAATTATTTTTATATTTTCCAATGATTAAAATACTGAACCTAAATAAAAAAATTAAATTTGTGAAATTATGTTCACCAAAGTCAAGGATATGAACCACAGTTTGAATAATATGTAGAGAAACTTGTCCAGCATAATGTGATGAAGGAAATTGAGATGCTTTATTGATTGGTAAAAGTTCTCTGTTAATGAGATTTTGAAATCCATTTAAATATTTAATCCAAACTTATTAACTACTTTCTAACGGGAATGATTTCTCACTGGATGAGATCCAAATCCTTTCACATAATTTATCACTATAATTAATTTTAGTATGAAATGTTAGCTTGATAAAATAGATAATGGAGATAATTTCAGGTGACTTTCACAATAGCAATGGTACAAGAAATATAGCTAAAATACTAAATAACGAGTCTTCTCTTAAAAGAATAAATATTTCAAGTAAATAAAATATTTTAATAATTATTCAACAAATTTACAAAATAACATGTCAATATTTAATAGATAAAAAATAAAACAAAAATCACTACATAAAATATATTTTCTTTTGCACTTCATTCATGTGGTTTTAAGTCTGGAGATCTCTAATGAAATAACTAAGGAATCATGCTATAAATAAAACAGCTAAAGAAATTTGATTGAATGCTTTCATTTAGCTTGAGATCACGAATCAATTCTAACTAAATGTACTACTACTTCTAACCTAATTTCATTGAACATCGATTAGGCAGCAAAAAAGAACAATCTTTTGCTACAAACAAAACATCTTAAAGAATCACCTCCTATCCAATGATTGTATTGACAAGGAGATGTTAATTTAAGACTCAAATTTTATAGAAAACTTACATGATGAAAGTTTTTAAAATTAAAATTTGAATCTTATACAAGATCTTTTCCAGGCGTCAAAGTAGCAGTTGCTTCAAAATTTCAATTCTTTCAGACTTGGTATTTTGGATTTATAACACTGTTGAACGCGCTTTATGATACCTTTCGAGAAAGGTTCTTCATGCCATAACCAACACACTTAAGAAAAACTGACTGTGAGTTCGGCTCTGGTTTGATGATGAACTTCAAATTTAGAAAATCCCTTATGTTTCTAAGAGTTTCAACGCCGTGCTGGGAAAGTTTTCCAACGCGAACCTTTGAAACATCTTGAGGGCATAGTGCACAAAGAAGAAATAGCAAGCCCTATAAACCAAAACAATAAAAAAAAATTAGGGGAATCCAAAATTCCACAAACGGAATTAAACTTCATCATATACACGAGTCCTACTAACACACATGCAAGACAATAAAATTGAACTAGTAGCTAGCTACGTATTCTAGCACCATAACATTTGAGTCAGCACACTTCCTGGGAGACTGCATTCCTGTTGCATTTTCTTTACTTTTTTTAGGTTCCATATCTTTTTCTCTCTATTGTAGGAGTCTACTTCTATATTGTATCTATTACCAGTATCTATCACTTCATATAAAAACATTAAAAGGGCAGAAAGAAAGTGCCGATATACTAACCTGATGTGTTGAATCTACCACTCCACTTTGAGCTATCTCACCGAGTAAAGCATTGGCAGTCCCCACACCGATATCCTCTGGAGGCATCAGGTCTCTTTTTGCGTCATCTGCAAGACTAGAAGTATCATCATCCCTCGCATGAGAAACAGCAGTGTCTGCAGAGATGAAGCAACCAGAAGTAGTTTCCGCAACAAGCGAAATCCCATAGCCAGGAGAACTGCACCAGCGAATGACCAACAAAAGGAGTTACAATACTATGACTTTCACTATTACTACCAAATATATTTCCAAAATTAAAATTCAATATTCAACAAATTCCACTGAGTGGAAGGAATCATACTTTCCAGCCTGAGGACCTGATCTGTGATCAGAGAAAATGTGCACATCAGAAACCAGTGGATTGACTATTCCACGGGTTGCTTTAATCATGCTATTTTCAAACTGAACAGACACTCTTGTTGAAAAGGTAGTTCCTCTAATTTTTTTCACAAAACCTTCATCAATCCAACTAACAGCCTGCCAAGAAGAAAACATAAGATGATAACAACAAAGTTTAAATAAACGAAATCATCAAAAGAATCAGAAACTTACAGATAGACTCTGAACAACAGGAAGTGATAAAATAACTTCGCCACCACCATTGGGAGGTAATCCACGACTCTCTATTTTAAGCTCCAAGCCTTCAGAGGGAACTCCAAAGCGCTTCAATATGGGTAAAGCAGTAGACTTGAAGGTATCAACCGATGGATCCTTAGAATCATTTGTAATTCCTGATAAACAATGTTCAAAACAGTTATAATTTCAACCATTCAAATATCTTGTAAAAGGTCCTTCAGAGATAGGTTTCAAAGTACAATCTAATTATTATAACTACTATACCTTTGAGCCTAATGGTGAGGGGCTGTTTTGCAAACAAACACAACACAATAAGTGGCTCCAGAAAATAGCCAATGGAGCGCGAGAGGCCACAATCGTGCGCACGGTGTTGCCTGCCACCGATAATAGTTCCAGGTTTGTACTTTAATTTGGTACCTGTTCAATCCAAATAAAATGAATAAGCAATCCTCTGATGGTGGTGGTAGTTGTGTTACTGCAACTAAACCTGATTGAAAAATAAATAAAAAAATGAAATTAAAAAAAATACCAGTTTCGTTGATTTCTACATGGCAATCATCGCAGACAGTTTCAAAGAGACGGAGAAGTGAAATCTCATGATTGCGGAGACCTGGCCAAGTCTCATCAGCACGAATGTCTTCGATGAGAATGGGAGTTGAAGAGAGAGTAGCGAGAAGAAGGCGTTGCCGGAAGCTCTGGCTTCCCAGCAACCTCTTGTACGCCGTTTTCCCCATTCTATGCAAACACCTACGTAGTTGAAGCTGCAGATTTTGATGCCCCCGGAATGAATGCAGAACGGAGAAAGAAGTCAATAAACCCTACATAGAGGGACTCACCCCTGTGTTTGTCGGAGAGATTTGAGCTTTGATTGTATAACTTAAACCCAGGCCCTAATAAATATTGGCACCCTGTTGGTATTAAAAAAAAAAAACATAAAATGAAGCAGACCATTTTCTTTCTCCACCCCCTTAGTTTTCATGTGAACCATAACATAAATGAAGTCGTTTTTAAGCTTTTGCCATTAGATCATAACAGTGTATCAGAAGTTTTAGGACTGTTTTATTCAGCATTAACTCTTATTGAATAAAAAAACACGTAAATTTCAATACAAAACAAGATGGATCCGCATACTATTCGTGCTTTAAGTCCTAGAGACTATTGTGTGCCAGAATATTAAATATGAGGTCAGATAAAGTCTTTAAAAATGTACATGGCAGTAGATAAGCATAATTTGATTGAACATGAGGGAAACACTTGACTTAAAAGCAACAAACATGTAGTTTATCTTCACAGCAATTATTGGAAGACAGAGTTGCACAGGATGCATAATCATATCATTCAAGTAGCATCAGGATGCATAATCATATCATTCAAGTAGCATCAGGATGCAACTTCTATTCATCCATTACTAATATCAGTTGGTTTGTGACGCGCTAAATTTGTAATCTTAGTTTTAAAGGGAGGAAGTGGGACAACTAGAACCAATCAGATAAGGATGACCTGTGTCATTTCTCTGGAAAATACAGAAAATGAATTCCTTGTGTAAGTAGTTTTACTTTAGGAAAAATTGGCTGCTTGAGTCATTGAGTGGTTAATGATTATTAACACTACTCTTTGTAAACTGTTAACTTTAAGTGTAATTTGTTTTTCCTAAATTGCAAATTTTAAACCAGAAATGTATGCTTTGCAAATTTTATGAAATTTTAAACAGAGCTACAAACTACTGCCACACGGCATATGAGATGTAACACAGTTGATATTAATCCATTTAACAAAAATTTACGGAAGACTTCTAACTTGTTAAATAAAATAAATAAATAAATAGCAAATCCTGTCTGTTACTTGTGATCAAGATAGAACATATCCAACTAAAATAAACTCACCCATGTAAAAAATGTATCTTTATAATACAAAGATCTCAAACTCGAACTGACAAATTTGCATTCATAATTCCAAATTTTCACTGTGCAAAATGTGTTTCTGATATTTGAAGGGACTGCCATTCTCTGGCAAGTACCAACTTTCTAAACTAGCATCTTAATCAGCTGGTAATGTCAAGCAAGTTCATGTCAGCCCCCGAGATGGGAGTTTCTAAAGGTGAAACGAAGCATACCTTATAACAGCAACAACCTTCCCAACACGCAGTGGCCTGGTTTCGATCTTAATCTCCGACGAACCCTACCACACCCACCAGCGCAATAGTGACACCAACGTGCAATCTTACCTTTGGTTGGCCTCTGAAATAGCGAAGAGGGTTTAGGGTTTATCTCGAAATTTTAAAATAGAGGAGAGGGTATAGTGCGTTGAAATTAGGTTCACATTATTTTGACATGAATATAATTTGATTGAAAATATGGATTTTTTTTTTAATTTTTAAAATTTATATAACTAAAAATTAAAATATTAAAATATGGAAGGTAAATAAAATTAAAATACTCTTTTAATTTTCTAATTATTATAAATAAAGATAATAATATTTTAACTCACTTTTAATTTACTGCTCCTATCATTTTTAATCATTTTTTTTGATTTTTTTTATATGATAATTTAAGAATGTTTGAAATCATGGATTAAATATAAATTTAAAAAACATTGATTAAAATATTATCATCCTATTAAAAATTCAATCAAATCTTTACTTTTTATTTATTTTAATTTAGTCATTTATTATAAAATGATCCAATTAAGCCATTTTTGATAAATTGAGATTAGATTTTTGTTAAAATTAATATATCAACTCAAGTCACCTAATAAATCCAAATATTTAAATTAATTTTATTTTATAAGTAAAATAATTTGACTTATAAATTATAAAAAAATTTAACGTCAATTTTTTTAAAAAAATAACCTAATTAAATCATTTTAAAGAATTAACGAATTGAATTTTTCATAAAAATTATTAAAAAGAAAATTTAACCTAAAAAATAAACAGATTTAACTAAATGGATCTTTAATAGACCAAACCAGTGCAAAAAAAGTATCACATTGGGCCAACAAGATTTTTTGTCCAGCCCTCGGTCGGTGAATTCCAAAGTTTCTTACACTTAGACCTCGTCCAAAAACAAGTTATTGTTTATTACTTTTTGTACTCTTACGCTTACTAACTGCACTCACATAATATTTGGAAAAGATTCAAATATCTTTCATTATTGTATCACACCACCCCACGACTGTTTGCGCTTCCATTATCACCACTGCAGCAGAAGAACAAAAATATAAAGAAAACACTATACAGGAAAAAGAAGAGAGAAAAATGTAGAAAAATAATTATTCCGGAAAGCTTGTTGGGAACGTATTTTATATGTTTCAAAAAAAAGTTATTTTCAGAATACATTTTATGTGTAAATATTCCGGAAAACTCATTTCAGAAGGTATTTTATGAGTTTCAAACTTTTTTTTTTCTAAATTTCCATTTTGAAAAATTTATTTCACAACATATTTCATATGTTTCGTAAATCGTTCTGAAAATGTTGCTCTAGAAATTGTTTCAAAAATTTTGTTCCAAACACATTGCGTTGGAAATTTTGGAAGATTTGTTCTAGAAAGTTTTTAGAATATGTAATCTGAATTAGAAGGTAAAATTATGATTTTAAAAGAGATAATAATATTTTTACTTACTTTTTTTTTATTCATTTTTAATTTATTATTTTAATTACTCTTAAATTATCACGTCATACCATTAAAATAAATCAAAATAGATAATTAAAAAATAATAAAAATGATGAGTTAAAAATTAGAAAAAAAAATAAGTTAAAATATTATTATACTTTAATGGAATGCGCGGAAAAATTATAGAAGTGCAAAAAGTAAAAGCCCAATTTGTCGAGGTTGCGTGAAGACCACTAAACAAATATAAGGTTGTGCTTCTCAGACAATCAACAACCCTCTTATATCCCACAGTTCCTATGAACATCTATCCTCTAAAACAATTGAGAATCGTATAAGTTATATGATTGCTTAGAAATTACATCTTCTATGGAGAATATGTTTTAACTCCATTTCGATGGAGAACAATTGAAAATCTATAGGTATCTTAGTTGTTACATCTTCCTTTCTTTCGTCATATATCGTTGATCGTTGGTGTAAGTATGCAAAATTGTTTTTATCTTTGTAGATGATCTTTGTGTTTTCTCATCCACCTCCTCCTAAGTTACTTGAACTTTCTCCTTTCTTTTCCTAGATATGATGGTTGATAGGATTTTAAATAAAATCCTAAATCTTAAAGACAAACAAATATATTTTTTAATGATATTCTAGTAAATGAATTAGTTTTTGACATTGTAAATAACTAAAGTATAAATAAAAAATATAAAAATATGGATGTTGTAAAATTTTTATAATAAAGAAAACAATGTTTAAAATATGTACTAAAATAAGAGGCACTTAAAATAAAATAAAATACAATGTCATTAAATGATGATGTTATAGATCTGTGTCATGAAAGATGTATTCGTATTTTATAATAAGAGGTTGGAAGTCTACATACTAGGAATCAGGCTCGCATTATGTAAGGAAATAGAATAAAGGGATTATTGTACAGAGATGGACCACTCTGTCAAATGATCATCAAAATTAAAATACAATTTTCAAATAATTTTTGTTTAAGAAAATAAGAGAGAGTAGGAGGCATAAACCGCACACGTGTGTCATGTGACACCTGCTTCCTCTCTTGGCTGCCACCGTATTTTTGAGTCTAACAATTTGTGATAATCAAATCATAAACTACGTCGCATTCTGTATTATTAGATTTCAATTTTCCACTCGGTTCATTTTTAAAAACCATCGTCTTTCTTCTTTCCTTAAAATTAATTCCAAAACATTATAAACATTTTTTCTTCTCATGTAGAGAAGGTACTAATTTATATATATACTGTCGTACTATCTTGGTAAAATAGGTTGGAGTAAATTATTATCAGGGGGGGTGTAATTTATATACAATGGGTAAATGTAGATAAAATAAAAATTTAAGTTGTTCTAAATGTATAAGTTAGAGTTTAATCATAGTTTTAGTAAGTAAAAAGTTCTATATTATTTATGAGTTAAAGTATGTGATGCACGGATATGATACGTGTATCGGATATGACACGTATCCGACACGTCAATATGTTTATTGTGAAAATAATATAATACAATACGTGATGTATGAATATTGAGAAGGTGTACAATAATTCTTAAAAATATAATAAATATATGATATAT
>Ga0214544_1005180_pt1 | contig 25520 bp, 10 predicted proteins | sample CNSS3metaG_FD_160074 | JGI IMG/M metagenome (GOLD analysis project Ga0214544, IMG submission 160074) | Root nodule microbial communities from cowpea collected in UCLA plant growth center, Los Angeles, California, USA - CNSS3 | ecosystem: Host-associated > Plants > Roots > Nodule | place: USA... | reverse complement strand
GAGCCACAACTCAAGGGATACGTTCCGAGCCACAACTCAAGGAACTCCAGCAACCTCACCTCTAAAGCACTACCAGAAGCCTTGTAGAACACCCTACGAAGTCCAACAACTAGGACTTACAGCAGCTGAATCGCCTAGCGGGGGACACGTACCGCTAGGCGCCACAGCTTCCAGACCGTCTGGCGGGGGACACGTACCGCCAGGCGCCAAGCGCCTCAACTCACAAAGTCTGCAACCACCGCCTGGCGGGACAGTCTACACCGCCAGGCGGACGCTGTTCCAGGAACCACTGTCCGTGTCGCCGCCGCTTGGCGGAGCCTATCCAACCGCCAGGCGCCATGCAGTCCAGAACCCCACTAAGTCCTTGTCGTCGCCTGGCGCTACCCACTCCCGCCGCCAGGCGCTGTATCAGTACAGCAGCACTCCGCTTGAGTTCCCTGTCACGAGTTTTCATGGTTCACTGCTTCCAGCTTCCAATGCTATTCTCACTAACTGACTCATAACAAGTCCCTTAGAGTTGACCATTCACAATGCCCTTGCATCAATGGAAGTACCTTACTTGAAACTGTTTTCCTAGTATGGGTTCACATACTCTTTTTATAATTTTAGTATAATTCACCCTTTTCTCCAAACAGTACTCCTGCTCCTACTGTACTTGTCCTCTTTTCCTTCCCCTTTTTATAACCTACTTAGATACACAAGTTCATCTCACTATATTTTATACTTATTTCTACCATACCCAGATTACAGTCCACTATCTAACAATACCCCTCAAGGTCCAATATTGCCCTCACCCAATTATATCACTCATACCAAACCTCAATTTCAATTATCCTTCGTTACTCTAATATACTCGTCCTCGCATATCTTATCCTCCATCTATATCATTCCATTCCATCAACTCCTATCTCTAAGACTCCGAACTTCAACCAAATGCACTCATTTTTACACCCAAGCTCCTACTGACACTCAACACTCGCTCCATCACAACGAGCACTCCCTCTGCGCTGTCACCTACGTCGCCTGGCAGCCAGCTTCGCGCCGCCAGGCGGTGCGTCAGTTCTGGAATTTTCCAGACTCCACCTGCAACCAATTTCTCAGCCATTTTTTCATCTTTAAGAGTACACACAAAACTAACCCCTGCACAATCATAACACTTTAATTTATTGATCACCAATTCCTATGTCCAATTCATAGTAACCCATTCCAATTCGTGATTTCTGATAACATACGCTCAACCCTAACTCATATTCACTGTTCCATTCAATTAACCTTCGATTAGGTGGTTATACCTACTGTCGATCATCATTACCCCTCTATAAGGATCACCACTGCCTTTTGCTCCGATCAGATTTCACCCAGAATTCCAGAAAACCCAAAAACGAGTCAGATTACCCCGCGCCGCCTAGCGGTTTAACCAGTCCCGCCAGGCGCTTCATCAACAAACCCAGTAATTGGTTAAGACGCCTTGCGTCGCCTGGCGGCCGGGAATGTGCCGCCAGGCGGTTCCTCTTCCAGGAACCCAGAACACACCAATTCGCATGAGTTGCCTGGCGGTGGTTCATCACCCGCCAGGCGGTTTCTGGAAAATTCCAGAAACCCAAAATTACGAAGACTTTAACAGTACTCAAACAATCAATATACCATACAGTTACACACTTATAATTATATGCATAAAATTACGGAGTCCAGCTCCCCTAACCTGGTTCCTTAGCTTAAATTTGAACAATTGATGAAGCTCTCCCTTGATCACCAATGGCCAACCTTGGTTTCCCTCAATTCTGCCTTCAACTCCCTCACGTCAGCCCCTCTCACTCACCCTTGCCTCTGTTTTTCTAAGTCTAAGTTCAGCCTTGCCAAAACCTTGCCTAAACTCCAACTTTTTCCTTTTAAACTAGTACTTTAGGTTACTTAAAATATTAAAACGAATTTAATTTCATTTACCTTTTAATAACCCTCCATCTCTCATCATGAATGGGAATGCAGCCCCCCCCCTTGGCCGTACCCATGGCCTCTGTTAACCTTTCCCATTTCCCTCTAAAGTCACCATTAGCAAAATAAAAACAAGCATAATTTCCATTTAGCATTTCCAATGTTTGAACCCATGACCCCTTTGTTACCACTCAAGTGCATAACCATTTCAACCAATCATGTTTCATGCTAACCATCACAATTCAAGCATCATATCATAACAGAACATGCTTTCATAGATTGAAATAATAATAATAACACAAAAAGTATCATGCATAGGACTCAAACCCAAGTCCTCTCACACAATCAAAGTGCTCTCAACCATATGAGCTAGCACTTTTCCACGTCATACCAACCATAATTTAATGTCATAATTATTACCCCTCCTGTATTTATTAATTAATTATTTATTTAATTAATTAAATTCTACGGGTCTTACAACAAGAATCAGAGGTATGATTGGTTCGGTGACAATGGTCACAATATCTAGGATTGAGGCCACCAGACCGAGGAAAGCGGCCTCGTCCACGATTGCTAGAGAAATCATCACGAAAATTTTTACCATGTCTCTCGTGAAAGGCAAGATTGGCCGTAGAATCTTGAGAATTAGAATGAAAAGTAGCCTTAAATTCACGTTCTTATTGAAGAATGGTCACAATATCTAGGATTGAGGCCACCAGACCGAGGAAAGCGGCCTCGTCCACGATTGCTAGAGAAATCATCACGAAAATTTTTACCATGTCCCTCGTGAAAGGCAAGATTGGCCGTAGAATCTTGAGAATTAGAATGAAAAGTAGCCTTAAATTCACGTTCTTATTGAAGAATCAAAGAGAAAGTTTTCACCAAAGTAGGCATAGGCTCCATAAGCATAATTTGGAACTGAACCTGAGAGAATTCATCATTCAGGCCACGAAGAAATTTGATGACACAATCATCATCACGCTCTTTCTGAATCTTGGAAATCAAGCCACATGTGCAAGGAGAAGCACAAGTACAGACAAGAATCGTGCAATACAAAAAGAGTTCTTTCCAAAGGATTTGAAGGCGTGTGTAATATTGAGAAATTGTGGAATCACCTTGTCGACAATTCTGAATTTCCTCCTGTAAATCGGCAATGCGAAATTTATCCCCATGAGAGAACCGTTGAAGAAGATCGGTCCATATATCAGACGCAAACTCCATCCACATAATAGTTTGTTTAATGGCGGGCGTCATGGAGCGAGTGAGCCACGAAATTACCATTTTGTTACAACGTTTCCAAGCTTCATGTAAGGGATCATTAAAGGGTGGACATGGAAGGGTGCCGATACAAAACAATCCTTGTTTTTGGTTTCCAACGCAATGAGCATATCATGTCGCCATTGCGGATAGTTGTTATCGGAAAGAAGAGGCGACACCAAGACAAGAGCAGGATTCTCACCGGGGTGAAGAAACGGGGGATGGGCGGGATTAGTGAGATGATCAAAGCATGGGTTGGGGTGCCCAGGATTTGGGGGAGAACCAGAGGATGATGTAGTATTGGCCATGGCAGGAAATCAACAAGAAAGGAAAAAAAATGCAGAAGGCGATTTAAATCTGATACCATGTTAGACATGTGTAAGCCATGAGAGAAAGAAAAAAAGGATACGTACAAAAAACGCACAAGAAAAGTTTGGGTGAAAAACCACTCAAAGAGAGTTTGCTTGCTTATTGATTTATTAGAACCTTTATTCAATATATAGCGTACAATGTCCCATCATATAGAGGAAAAAATAAAAACCAAATAAAAAAATAATATTTGATAATAATAGAAGAGAATCAAATATGTGATATCTCTATCAATATAAATAAAAATAGGAGATATATAATATCTTTATCAACTAATAACTCAATAAAAGTAAAATAATCATATAAAATGTGACATAATTTCACATAAAAAAAATTAAATTAATTGACAATCAAAATATCTATTAATTTTTTTTTAAATTATAAAAAAAATATTTAAATTTAAAAATATTTTAAATATTTCTTTATTTATTTTATCTAAATTTTAATTTTTAATGAAATTTTGTTTTTTCATACATTAATAAAGTCAATTTGTGATTAAATATGTATCTTATAAAAAATTGAAACACCACTGATAAAAAAATAAAAAAGTAAAGTTAACTTATAAAATGTATATTAAATTAGTCAAATTGTCGAGAAATAATCAAACTTATTTTGGTGAAATAGAAATTTTTTAAATAAAACAAAATTTAAGCATAAAAGAAATGATTGAATATTTAAAACTAAGAGTCAAACATTTTTATGTTAAAAAGATAAACAATAAATAAAAATAATCAAATATGAGAACTAAAAACTATTTAACTCATTTAAATTGATAATACATAATTTAAATATAATTGTACAAAGAAAATATTGTGTAATCAATTTTGTGATAATTTGGAATCTAATTCACAAACCATTTATAATATTTTATAATATTTAATAAAGACTAATTTAGACCGTAATTATTTTAATAGATAAAATCTTTGTAAGTTATGTTAAAGGGCAATTTAAAATCTAATTCATTAACAAATTATAATTTTTTATTTATAATAGAAACTCTTTTAGATATTGATAATTTTTAGTTTATAAATTAGTATTTAAATTAGTATTAATAATAATTAATATTTTTTATCTTTAAAATTAGTTATTTAAAACTTTTCTTTTAATATGATAGATAAGTGTACATTTTTATTTTGTGTTATATTTAGTCGACTTGTTTGCTGTACAAGCAAAATAAAAAGAAATAGTTTTTCTATTTTGCACTATTTTAAGAAGGTGCAACCATGATCTACAATGTTGCTGAGAAAGCACACAATTTTGGATTTATAGTGTTTTCGAAACAAGTAATTCAAAAATCACTTTTACAGAGTAAAATATCATATTAAGATTGCGGGAGTAAAGAGAGGAATCATGAGGGTACATGAAGAAAAACCCATGGTTGGTATTATGAAGTATAATTAGGCCCAAAAGGTCCTAAATTAGGCTGGGGAAAGATAAGACCCAATGTGGATGAAGGTTGGGTAGTTACTTTAGGGATAAAAAAAAAATGCTTCGTGTTATTATAATTATTTAAATAGAAATAGATAAAGTTGAGATGTAATTGTGTTTCCAAACAAAACAAATAAAATTTTACCAATTCAAGGGTTTATCACTTATATTTACTTTTCTTTTATCACATTAAAATCAGTGTCATAGAAAAAAAATATATAGAGAATGTGAAAGATGATGTGTTGTATGTGAAGGTGGATGTGATGGAAAGATGAAAACGTATTTTTATGAAGACTTCAATGCTTAATTCATGTTTGAAAGATGTTAAGGTAGATTGAATTCATTACCCATAAACTATTGCAATACATTATATTTTGGGTAAATATTAAATTATTCTTCACAAGTTCTTACAATTTTAGAACAAGTGATAAATTAATTACACAGTACTCAATTCCCATGGTTAGAATAAAAAACTGAGAAACTGGCAATTCCCTTAACATAATTAGGGTTACATAATAGTTTGTGTTGGAGTTACAAAGAATATAAATAGTGTCAATTAATGGTGGAAAGTTATATGATTATATTTAATATATTGTTTGTCACACTATTAACGTTCACTAAATTGTTTATTACACCATTAATGTTCACTAAATCGTTTGTTATGCCATTAATATTCGCTATAAAATAAACATTTTTTTTATAAAATTATTAATGAGTATCAAACCCAATTTTATGGTTGAATTTGTATTTTAATTGGTTTTTTTAATTAATATTATTCAATATATTGTACTAAAATATTTCTGAAAGTAAAACCATGCATTTATTTTTCAAAATATGTGCTGTAATAATAAATTATATAAGATAAGCAGTGCATGATTTTATTTTTCTAAACAATTGTTTTATATATTATAGTTTACTGGCCTGAGTATATACTTATACATTTGACAAACAATTATTTTGTTTTCTTTGACCCTGTTTTTGTAAAATTTGTTAGGTAACAATATATAAATAATTAGGAAGAGCCGCACACAACTTCTGTAAGGAAAACATATGTTGAAATTTTGGGGGAAAATTTATTACAGATTGCATAAAATTTTCACTTTATATTAAGAAATCAAGATTAAATTAAGGATAAATTACTCTTTTGGTAATTTTATTTGTTAAGAAATATCAAATTGGTTCAAGTTTTTTTTGTTTCAATTTAGTCATAATTTTTTCTAAAAAATATTCAATTTGGTTATTGTCATCAATTTTGACCAAACGATGTTAAAGTCAACGTCACGTGTCAATTTGTGATTTTTTATTTTATTTTATTTTAATTTTTTCACATGTCACCTCATAATTGTGTCACGTGTCAAAATAATTCAATTTGATTCCTATAATTGTTTTTAGTTTCAATTTAGTCCAATTTTTTTGTAAAAATGAAACAATATTGTTCATCCTCAAATTGAAACTTGATTTACTTTTTATATAAATTTTATGCTTATTTTCTTACTAAAGTTGACATTTTTATTAAATATTTGTAGAAATATTTGTAAACAAACTTTTTTGTTTTTAGTTTTATTATTAAATAAAGTTAAACCCCAAATATAATTTCAATAATTAACTATTTTTGTTATTAATGATTACAAATTTATTGAAGATTAAAAATCAAATAATTTGTCACTCGTAACTTTAGAAACTGAATTTCAAATTCAAAACAAAACAAAAGAACATAAAGATATTCTACCCCACACGAGAACATTAGTACAATGTCATATTCGCAACCTAGCTCTCAAATACGGATTCACCTAGACAAAATGACAAATCACAAAAGGATTAAAGATAGTTAAGCAAATTAGAAAACTCTAAAGTAAGGTAACTCTACAAACCCTAGGCCCAATGAGTAGGGTTCATCCAAGTACTATAAATAGTTATTGTGTTGATCATGTATGTTAGTAAAATCATTTATTTCAGTCTTAATATTTTACTGCTAGTAACTAACTTGACTGCTGGAGTATCTTTATATACTCCCCGATCAAGATCATCTAGCTCCCATCAAAATCAACAAGAGAGTAATCACGTAAGTCCTTGTACACTTCGGACTTGTAAGAAAATTTGTATACTATAGAAAAAAATAAATAATTTTTGTTTTTTATATATGTTTATCTAATCTATTTATTTTAAAAGCATATTATTTTATATTTAAAAGAAATATTATTTTTTTCCTTTTAACTTTCTTGTGTTCAACACGTATCCTCATATACAATCATATTTTTTGAAGCCGTAAAATATTACTTATGACACCTATTTCAATGAAAACTAAACCTTAATTGGACATAGCACTCTTTGGACTTACCAGTCCATAAAAAAGGTCTTTTTTTTTTTCTTCTCTAAATTAACTATTATTTATTGAGAGTACACCATATAGTATGGTTCAAACATTTAAGAGGAGTTATTACATGGAATATAAAGTCAAATTACGTGTAAATTTTTAAAAAGAAACTGTAGAAGATATCAATGCAGCTTACTTTACTATTTTAATTTTAAAAAATTCATTGGATAAACACCAATTGTCATATCTTCAAGGTCTTAACAAATCTTAAAATTTAAGAATTTAGTCTTATAAAAAACTTTAATTATAACATATTAATGGGACATAGTGAGATTATAAATTAAATATTAGAAATAGAATAAATATTTTTCAAAGTACATAACATATGTTTTGACCGAAGAAGGAAAATGATTCAAAGTGATATACATAAAACAAATTATAATTTGTATGCACATGAAAATATTATTTATTGTGTTCAAAAATATTAAATCAAAATTTAATGAATTTAATAGTATTACAGTATTTGATTTCATTTAATTATAACATTAATTTTTGTTCATATAGTTATAGTCACATTAAATTAATATTTAATTATACTAATTAGAATGTGAAACGACGTCAGATAAACGGCAAACGTACAACAGCCACAACCAGCCGCAAACCTGGTCCACAAATTTCCGCGGCCGTCTTTCACACCTTAAGCCAATAAAGTCCTTCCACGTGGTCAATGCCTAACCTACGTGGACCCTCCCCACTGAACCTGTGCCACCAATTTTATTCCTTCAAACTTGGCTACTTTCAACGAATGGTGTTTTTATGATTTTTCCTTTTCATCATTTTTATTTTGGATTCTTCTCCAGTTCAACAAAGCCATACCAAACTTTTGGTTTATGGTTACTGTTAATATTATGGTTAATTAAATAATTATATTCACATATAGTAGAGAAAAACAATAAGCTTTAATCTCATAACATTTTGTGTAAATTATCTTAATTCCTCTAGTTTATATGATCCTCGTAATCTGTTGGGTAATGGTATACTTAAGTATAAGACAATTTTAATTTTAATATAATAGCACGTAAATTTATTAAATAAAAATTTTAAAAATATTATTAATGTTTCAAACTAATTTTTTTTATTAAAAGATTTTAAAACTAAATTTCTCAATATTTATTAATACACAATATAAATAATCATAACTAACAAAACTACAAATGTTATTTCGTATCTGTGTTCGTATTTTTTAATTTTCATAAAAATTTAAGTTAAAATCAATAAAAAATATATAATTAATATTTAAAATAATTGTTAAATGTAAAATTAAAAAAATAAAATACGTACATAATTTTTTTTTAAATAACAGTTAAATGCTATTTAAGAAAGAGTTAACGGTAAACTATTTATAAAATTATTTATAAAATAATTAATAATTAAAATTTTAATTAAGAATAAAATTGAAATAACGAAATGTGAATATAAAAGATAATATCTTTTTATATATATTGTTATAGATATTTAATAATGACAAACAAGTAAAACAAAAATGAAATAGTATAGAAATTATCAAATACCTTATAACAATAAAAAACACTTAAAACCAGACTTATAGCAAAATTTAATTATGATAAATAGAAATAGAGAAAAAATAATACATATGTATACAAATGAAATAAGAAAAATAAAAAAAGAATTTGTGAACAAGTCACATAAAAAATTACTAAAATTTTTTATTCTATCGACTTATTAAAAAAATACCTTGATTATAAAATTCACTTAAAAGTTAATGTTAATATACTTTTAAAATAATTGTCATAAAAGTTAAAAATCTTTATTAAATATTATATTTTTAAACAGTGTAGTTTTTAAAATAATTATTATAGAAAGTCAATCAATTAAAATTCATCATCATTATATGATCTTTAAGATATTAATATAAAATAAATGAAGCATATATGTAATTTATATTGAATAAGCATATGATAGGAAAGCCCATAATAATTTTTACTCAGTCAATTCATAATTATACTGATTGGTTTTATTAAACTATTTTTTAGTTATATTAGCATATAATTGATTTATTGTCAAAAAACTAACAAAGTACATACGGTAAATTTATGATTGAATCAGCATACAATTAAGAAAGTCCGTTATAATTTTATTCTGTCAAATTACAATTATACTCTTGAATTTTACGAAAATGATTTTAGATAAAAAAAATTATTCTGTCATAAATTATAATAATGAATATATTTAATATTAATAGTTTATGTGATAAAGACGAAGATTGAATTAATTATAAGAAGGGAGAAAAGTGTATAACTTGTTTCTCCAATCTTAAAGAAATAAAATTAGAGGTTATTTGAAGGTATGTGCCTTCCAAATACTTTTCCTCCATTCAACGTTGTTGTATTGGTTTGTTCAACCTCCCTATGTTGTTGTCACTGTCACTTTTTCTTCGTGACATAGGTGTTGGAATGGTGGTGTGAGTGGTGTGATAGTGATCTGAGGCAGAGATATCTGTGCTATGGGGACTTGTATGTCAAAGACTGGTGCATGTGCAGGAGGGAGGTTGAATTTTTGCAAGAAGACTATGAAGAAACAAGATGAAGTCAGAAAAAGAGTGTCTTCTCAGATGTCCAATGGGTCACTGAACAAGGTTGATAATATGCCTGAGCCAGAGCCAGAGACTCAGCCTCGCCCCTTTGCCAACCCCATTTCCCAAGGTTAATAATACTTTTATTTTTATTATGCATTTCTCTGATTTGGTTTTGTTTTTATCCTCTTTTGGAGAGTGATTTGCTGTGTGTGTTATATGTTTTATAGCTGCATTTTGCAGTTTTACTATTTGCTTTTATGCCTTTGGTATAGGAAACGTTGTAATGTGAGTATGTATTAGAATGGTTATGCCATGTGAAAAGCTGAGATAGCTGTTGATTGTTTTAACAGGTATTACAGTTTAGTGAGTGTTTGGATTTATGTTTTGTCATATTCTGAAGCAATTGAACCTGACTGAGTGAAATAGTTAGAATGGCATTCAACATGGATCTAAATGGAGGTTATAACAAACCTTGAACCACTGAAGTAGACAGATTTTAATAACTGGTGAAAATTTTCCTCTTAAGCTTAGAAGTTTGCGGCAATTGTTATATGAATAAACTGTATGGGAGGTTGAGGTGGGAATAGATCATATAGTTAAAATTGAAGTTAAAACTGAAGCATACTGAATCAGTGCTCGTTCACAAGTCACAACCCAAGTAATGTAATCATCGGCGGTTGTGCTATGGTAGTAGGATTAAACTACTATTTTCTTCCCTGAAATTTAATAGTAAACTAAGCATTGGTCGTGGGATTTACGCTTTTCTTCACAGATCATTTTATCCGCAGAAAAAGTTTGAACGTAAATTTGTAAACTGGAACTGAGCTAGTTAGTGGATATCTATTTCAATGAATTTTCTGTAGTTTTCTCACCCTTTACATCTATTAAATTAGCTTGTGCGAAAAGCTATTTCCTGAAACCCGTAGTTCTCCCGTGTTTAATTTGTATCGCAGATGGAATTGTTGAGGAGGCATGGTTTGATTCAGTTGGATTATTTGACTCAGAGTGTGATGATGATTACCAGAGTGTTCTTGACGGTATGATTTGGCGTATTCTGAATTTAATTTTTGATGTATTAGTTACAATCACTTTCATGCATGGTATATGATCACATTTTTCAATATATGATTGAATACAATTTATTTATGCAGATTTTATATCTCTAAATGGAACTGAATCAAACCGTGGAGTTTTAACAGATCAGACGCACGAACCAGGGGAGCTATCAAAAGGACATTCTGCACATGACTCTGAAGGTGTAAAAAATTCACAGACTGAGTCTTGTGATGTAGATATCACGGATTCTAAATTTAAACGAGAGGGAAGTGTAAATGAAGCACATGAACCTGTTTTTCTGGATGAATTTTCTATGATGGATGAGAACTCCAAAAGGGATGATGAAGATATGGACGATTGCGGCATTCTTCCAAACAATTGTTTGTCATGTCTTTCATCTATTGATCAGAGATCATTATGTTCTAGTCCTAATACAAGGAAGAGGGATCCTACAAAACATTCTTCTAAATGGAATGGGAATGCTACTCTAAGTGAGTTCAAGTTCTCGAAACAAAATTCTTATCATTAAAGATCCTTGTCACTGAAATGGACTAATCGAGTATTGGGATTCTATTGTTTGATATATACGTTTACAACAATGCCTTAATAGTTTTTAATTACACGGATAAAATTTAGACCTGTACATACATATCCACAGGCAGAATTATATTTGGCTTGGTCTTATTTTCTTGATAAAACATTTTTATGTCAGGGAGTAGAAGAAAGAATTTTCTTCAAACCGTGCTGTATATCACCCATTTTGAGTTGATCTATTAGTTATGATTTAGCTCTGCATTTTGTCATATGGAATGTTGAGTTAGGACTTGTATGTTTAACCTCTTTTATGGAGGAGTAGTTTTTAAATTAGAAAAGAAAATATCTTAAATCTCTGAATAACTGTATAGATTTTACAAAAGGAAGCAGAATCCATTAAAAGAACGATTTAGTACAGAACCATTCTTTATCAGAGTTCACTGTGTAGCATGCATGCTAATTTGAATTGATGAACATTACACGATTCTAAATTCAACTTTTATGTTATGTTATGATTTCAAATCCTTATTTTCTCAGCACAGTGCTTCTTATTATGAAACAATGAGTGTATATCCTTATGTTTCTTTTCTTTTTATGCTTTTCAGCTTCATCCAAGACAATTTTACTAAGACCACTAGCTGGTTATCAAGTATCCTTTTGTCCAATTGAGAAGAGAATGCTTGATTCTTGGTCACAAATTGACCCCTGCACTTTTAAAGTTCGAGGACCAAATTATTTGAAGTAAGATTAAGATTCTGTTTGCAATTTGTTTCAAGAGCACATTATTGTTGTACACAGATGCCTTGATTTAAATCACAGTTAAAATGTATACTTTAACGTACGTATCCATAGACAAAATTTACGTTTGACTTGGGCTTATTTATTTGAGAAAATATATCATTTTTATGACAGGGATAAGAAGAAAGAATTTGCTTCAAACCATTCTGCATATTACCCATTTGGTGTTGATGTATTCTTATCCCCTCGGAAAATAGACCATATAGCCAGGTTTGTGGAACTTCCTCTGGCGAGTCCTTTTGGGAAACTTCCACCCCTACTTGTAGTAAATGTTCAGGTACTGATATTTTTCTTCCCCTTCTTGATGAGAATTGTTCTAGTAGTAACTGTGGATTGCTAGATATATTTTTATCTGTCTATTTTTAACTTGCCTGATCATAGTACATTGTTAACAGAAAAGTCAAAAAGCACTTTTAGGTTTATGTAAAATTTCCATTTGGAAAATAAAAAAATTTGTTTAACACAAAAACCGATAACAAATGACCATTTAACTGCTTCATTCTCTTTCAAGATGCTCTAATCTATTGTTTTTGGGTGCATACTCTTATACTCTTATTTTGTGGATTTCAGATTCCTGTTTACCCTCCCTCACTTTTTCAAGGTGAAACTGATGGGGAAGGAATGAGTTTTGTGATGTACTTCAAACTTTCTGAAAGTTACTCCAAAGACCTTCCGTTGAATTTTCAAGAAAACATCAGAGTACGATGGGTCCTTAATGCAGTTAATTTATCATTTAATATCGCACAGTAAATTCTGCCAAAGTGTGCATTGTGCAATGTTGATGATTTCGTATTCTGATGAAGTAACATCGTTTTCATGCCTACAGAGGTTGATGGACGATGAAGTTGAAACAGTAAAGACTTTTCTAGGAGATGCAATTGTTCCCTTCAGGGAAAGATTGAAAATTTTAGGTCGTATTGTCAACCCAGAAGATCTTCATTTAAGTGCAGCAGAACGGAAGCTTATACAGTCTTACAATGAGAAACCTTTTCTCTCACGACCGCAACATGAGTTTTACGCAGTAAGCTTCAGTGTTTCTCATAATGGTTTTTCAATATACCTATAACTAATGCTGAGAATGAGCAATACCTGAAATTTATGTATTATAGTTTCTTTCAGTACACCTATAACGCTTCTCATATTTCCTTTAACTCGTTCAATCTCCTAACGATAACATCTTTGATATCTCCAGTGAATGCTTTCTGTTGTTATGTTATTGATAAAAATTGTCTCATCAAGCAGTTAATTTTCAAACACGGTCATCAATCACTTATAAAAAACGATCATCAATCTGGAAAAATAGACTGTGAATGAATCACTAGTTAGACTTAAAAGGGAACATAATTTTCTCTGGGCTACTTCCACTAGTTTATTGTTAATGTACATTTTTGTCTTTGTAGGACCTATATATCTTTGGACCACAATTTATGGTGGTGTCATTTCCTTTGCAGGACACATAATATGCACATGCAGTACTTTGTTTTCGAATCTTTTGAAAAAACTGATCAGTATGATATTTGTGGCAGGGAGAAAATTACTTTGAGATTGATTTGGACATGCATAGGTTCAGTTATATCTCCAGGAAAGGTTTCGATACTTTCTTGGACAGATTAAAGAACTGCATTCTAGATGTTGGTCTAACTATTCAGGCAAGTAGTTTCTCTATTGTAACAATGAAATGTATTTTCTGCTTATTTTCCAGTTAATTACTAACATTTTTTCTTATATTTGCATCACAATTCAGGGGAACAAACCAGAGGAGTTGCCAGAGCAGGTTTTATGTTGTATTAGGCTAAACAGTGTAGATTATATGAATTACCCGCAACTGGGGCAAATTGAGGATTCCCTTTAACATTATGATCACCAATGGTCATTTCGAGATGGGTTTCAGTGTCATCTTTTTATTTTGTTGGTATAGAGTTTAATATCTTATCACAAATGAGAGGAAATAAGCCTGTGATGATGGCAATTTATAGCATACTTTTATAGTGGAAAGACCAGGCTCAAGGAAATGTCATTGACACAATAATTCAAAAAGGGAACTACCTACACCAACTTAAATAACGACCAGAGGGTCCACAGTCTCCATATGCAAACAAATTTATTCTATCTAGGTAACTAAATCAACTTAATGTGTGGGTTCTGATGAGGAACAGAGGTAATTCTGCTAGAAGCAACAACCATATAATTTTTAAGTCAATTATGCTTCATTATGGATGTACAGTAGTTGAAGGAAGCAGTTGGAAAAAAATGTTAATTTTTTCTCGGTTAAAGGGATTAGTTGAATCAATCAATAGCCATAATAAAGGGAATTTCAGGATTTTACATATTTTAATCATCCCTCATGAAGCTGTTCGCAAATTTTAGGATACTTTTCACAATTGGCTTCTAACACTAAGCATAACATTTCTTCTCGTGTTCTAGGAATGAGATATTGTAATAAATATACTGTGAATCCGGGATCTTAAACTGTCACGGAAAATCCGATCTTTGTCTTTAGGTTTCTATTTCTACATAATAATAAAAAAAAAGGAATGAAAAAAGAGATGTATCTATCCTTTTCCTGGTGAAATATTTGAATGCTCAGTTTTCTGGTTGTGTATCAAGCTGAAAATCATGTTTCTGAACGATTGCGAGAATAGCTTTAAGTAGCATTACACTTGACAATTTTCAAAGTTTACAAGGACCGAGAGGCTTTCCACATAACCCTTTATTTCCAGAATATGAACTCTCGGGAAAGTCAACCAAAGGTTTACCCTCTGGAATTTCCCCTTCAAGATGATTGTTAGATACATTTAATTCCTTTAGCTTCAACAACTTGAGAAATCCGTTTGGAATTTTACCCGTGAAGAGATTTTCCTGTAGCTTTAATATCTTCAATGAGGTTAAATTTGCCAGCACTTCTGGGATGTTGGAGCCTAATTCGTTGAAGCTCAAATCCAAACAATTAAGTGAATTCAAACTCCCAATTGAATTTGGTAACCTACCTTCCAGATGGTTATGAGACAAATTCAGAAACTGAATACTAAGTTGCCCTCCACCAATTTCTTCAATTCCACTTGAGAAGCTGTTTTCAGAAAGATCGACAAATTTCAGTGAACCCCCGAAAATACCTTGTTCTATCTCAAATACTGGAGCTATGGAACCTGTTAGTCTATTTGAGTGAAGATCAAGGACACCAAGATCTTGCAAATTTCTAAAGGAATCAGGGATGTCTGAATACAGAGAGTTCCCAGAGAGATTTAACAAGTAGAGTTGACTGAGGCTTCCTATCCATGATGGTATGCTTCCACTGAGAATGTTTACTGACAAGTCCAGTTCCTGTATTGGACTATTGGTTGTTTGGAAAAAATCTGGAATTTGGCCCTGGATTCCACAACCAGCCAAGTAAACGTTGGAAAGTGATGACATGTTTGCCATCCATTTTGGAATGGCAGAGAGTTGCAGATGGTTGAAAGAAAGGTCAAGTGTTTGAAGATTTTGAAGGGAAGATATCTCTTGAGGTAATGGTCCTTCAATCAAATTTCTAGAGATGTTCAACATTATAAGCCGAGAAAGTTGGCCTAGTGATTTTGGTATTTGATCAGACAAGAAGTTACCACTGAGATATAACTCAGTTAGCGATACCAAATTGCCTAAACTAGATGGCAGTGCTCCTTCAAGTTTGTTGTTTGACAGTGAAAGCCTTTGAAGAGATACCAAATAGCCAATATTGGAAGGTATATTTCCACCAAGGAGATTGTTATGGAGTCTTAAGAAACCTAGAGAAGACATTTCACCAGATCTTGAAGGAAATGCTATGGTTCCCTCAAGAGAATTGGTGTTCAGATATAAAACTGAAATGGCAGTTAAATTGGTTAATGAAGAAGGCATCTTCCCGCTTAGAAAATTGTTTGAAAGATCAAGCTTTGTCAAAGCCTTCATCTCACCAACACTATTGGGTATATTACCCACAAGAGCATTGTCATGAGCATCCAATTCTGTCAAATTTATCAAATTCCCAAGTGAGTCTGGTATTATACCTGATAATTTATTTGAATAAAGCAGCAACCTTTTGAGACCTTGAAGGCTTCCAAGGCTCATAGGAATAGACCCCCATAGCTTATTTTCCTGCAGAGCTAGTTCTTGGAGGTTTGGAAACTTTCCAATGCTTTCTGGTATTGGACCAGTTAAATTGTTGCCATAAAGGTAGAGCTTTTGGAGCTTTGGCAGATGCAAACCAATGGTGTCCGGAATAGCTCCACTGAGACCAACTAAACCACCAAGATCAATGATTTCAAGGGAGGAGAGGAGTGTTATGGAAGGAGAAATCCGCCCAATCATTTGTGTTTGAGACAAATCTGTATCTGTGGAAATAAGTCCTGGGAGATTGATCTGAATCACTCTAAAGGTTGCATTTTCACAGACAATACCTTCCCACTTGCAGCAGCTTGCACCAATCCACTTAGCTAAGCGACCAGATGTGTCCTTTTGAATTCCATTCTTGAAGCTCATCAAAGCTTCTAGGTCAATGGGGCTGCAGGCTTCTATACTCCAACTTGTGCCTCCAAATGCTATCAGTGTCAACAGTGCAACTACCTGCAGCAGGTGATGATCCATGTTTTTTACTAGCAAATGAAGTTGGTTCTTTTGGAGTGATCTCTTGCAGCTGAAAATGCACTTAAGATTGTTGGTTTGGATTCCATCTTGAGAATAGATCATAAGGCACAGTTAAGAAAAGCTAGTTCTTCTCAGAGATCTAACTTTTTCTTTTTGGATCACCTTTTCCCTTTAAATATGTTTATATGATGAAAAGAATATTTGTCTGTGTCATTATGTGCTTAATAATAATGCTTGTGGCCATTTAATTCAAAGACTGGCCCATCTCATTTGATTATCTGGATAAGTGACTGGAATTTGTCCCTTACAACCACTCTTACACTTAAAATCAAATGTTAGGATCCAATTTTACCTGTCATATTGCAGTTCTGAAATCAAGTACAGATACTGCTGGAACATGACACTTGCGAAATATGTTGTGCTCCTATCAGACACTTTTCATCATTGTCACAAGTAATATTTTTTAGCACTTCTTCGACATAGTTTGAATATAAGTTAGGAGAGTCAACCGGTCCCTATATTTTTGCCATACTCTTCTTAGACACCTTTATTGATACGATCCTTTATTTTAAATTTTTTCTGTAAAAATTCTATATAACTAGAATAAATAATATAGAATAAAATTAATATAAAATACACCATAATTTAGTAAATTGATAAATAAAGAAAAATTGTGAAGATTTGTGTTTTACTCTGACCTGTTATAAAGAAACACCTATTATTAAAAAAAAGTAAAAGAGACAACTTATATTGTAAATACTCCAAAACTTTTACCGTTTTTTTTCTTTTTTGTAAAGCTAGTTATAGTAGGATTGAATTAATTGTTCTTACTTTAACAGATATACTTCATCTCCTTATTTGATGTCTTTTTCTTAGTAAATACCATTTTATTAAATAATTCGTTTTAGTATTATTTGTGTGTAAGTCACTGTCATACGAAAATTGTTATATTTAACAATTTTATTTCAGAAGATGGATATATAATGCTTAATCCGGATTTAAAACTATCATGTTGACTATATATTTCAACATCTTATATTTAAGACATTTGTTGTGTCTTGAGTTTGTATCATATAGACCACTTAGAGTCATAACTTAACTGTAGACTTTACAACATCGTAAATTGATTCAAGAAAATTGTAAATTGATTCAAGAAAATTGGATAGTGAATAATATGATATCATTGTACCTGATAGTAAGAAAATACTACTAAGTAGAATGATATTGTACCTGACATTTTGAGGCCTAGTTTGTGCAACTTGTTACTTTTACGATATGTGCAAGTATTACATACTATAGAGGTATTTTACATATTGCCTTGTGGAGTATGAGGATTGAGACAACATGAGACTACTGCCATGTCATTACGAATTTCATAGAACATGTATAGACAAGTGGCTGAAGCAGATTCACAGGTATGAGAAAATTTGAATATGAGTTTTCTGGATCACTTTACATTTATATTTTTAGCATTTTTTTTAAATCATAATTTAAAATAAAGATATTTTAATGTAAACATCTAAAAAATGAAATTAATTTGAATATTTAGGTGAAAGTGATTTTATGTATAAATTTTAAAAAGTTATTTTAACATGTATATATAAGTTGTAATTAAGCTTAATTACTAATTCATTCTTAAATTATTTTAAAATATTTTTTAATATAAATGTTAAAATATGTTTTTAGAATTTATACATCAAACCACCCCACCTAATATATTCAAATTATTTTTTTACATGAAAAAAAAATCCTTTTTTTAAACATATATTTTTTTAAAAATATTATAAATGTAGATATAAAATGACACTTGTAAACTTTAAATTTTTAATGTGGCAATTGTAAATTTTTAAAAATTACAATTGTCAATTTATATTTATATTTTAAAAAAATTATTAGTTATACGTCAAACCACTCTACCTAATATATTCAAAGAAATTTTCTTATAAAAAAAACTCTATTTTAAACTTACAAATTTTTTAAAATATTTAAAATATAAAATTTTTAATGTGACAAATGTAAAATTTTAAAAATTACAATGGTCACTTTATATTTACATTTTTAGTATTTTCAAAAAAAATTATAATTCTAAATAAAGATATTATAGTGTAAGGACTAAAAAACAAAATTAATTATAATATTTAGATAAAGAGATTTGATGCATAAATTTAAAAAATTATTTTAACATGTATATATAAGTTATAAATAAGCTTACTCATTAATTCAGCTTTAAATTATATTTGGACTAACAATTAAGACTAAATTGAATCAAAAATTTAAATATAGTGACTAAATTGAAGTCCCACTTCTTTTAGAATTTATACATCTAATCACTCTACCTAGTATATTCAAATTAATTTTTTTATATAAAAAAATCCTTATTTTAAACTTATAATTTTCTTAAAATATTGAAACTGTAAATATAAAATGACACTTGTAATTTTTAAATTTTTAAGGTGACAAATGTAAATTTTTAAAAGTTACAAGTGTCACTCTTCATTTACATTTTTAGTATATTTAAAAAATTTATAAATTTAAAAAGGGATATTTTTAGGTAAAAATGAAAAAAGTAAATTTAATTTAGATATTTAGGTGGAATGATTTGATGTATAATTCTAGAAAATCATTTTAACGTGTATATATAAGTTGTAATTAAACTTAGTTACTACTTTGGTCTTAAGTTGTATAAGAACTAAAAATTGGCACTAAATAGATTCAAAATTTTAAATATAGAAACTAAATTAAAGTTCCACATCGGGTGAAAGTGATTAAGAGATGTATTATATAAGTGAAAGGACTCACCAAATCTAATGGGAAGGGATTGTTAGTATTCAATATGAGTTTGAAGTCTCACATCGAGTGAAAGTGACTAAGAAATGTAGTATTTAAGTAAAATGACTCACACAATCTAATGGGTAGAAATTGTTAGTATTCAATATGAGTTTGAAGTTCCACACATCGGGTGAAAGTGATTAAGATGACTAGTATATAAGTAAAAAATGAGTAGTAGGACTAGAGCTAGGGGGCTACGGTCAGGGTTAATAATTAATATTAAGGTTAAATTATTCCTTTGGTCCCTCAATTTTTTTTATCTTAATTTGGTCCCTATTTTGGGAAATTTGATGCAATTAAATTTTTTTATTTATTATTTATTTTTTTAAAAATTAAATATTTGTCACGTGTCAAGCTGACATCGTACCACGTGGCAGTGATAGTGTCACGTGTCACTATTATGCCAGGTGTCATTTTCCTAATCTTAATTTGATCCTAGTATTTTAATTTTTGTCTCAATTTAGACATAATTTTTGTAAAAATTGTGCAATTTTGTCCCTCTCCAAATTTAAACCAAATTTAATTTCTGTATAAATGTGCACAAATATTTCTATCAAAATTGATATTTTAAGTAAATATTTTTAACAAGATTAAGTTTATTTTAATTTATATTTTACATTAAACTTTATTTAAAATTGTTTTAAAGGTTTTAATAGAAAATAATTCTAATAACAAAAAAAATCATAAATTATATTGATATTTTATTACATCATACTTTAATATTGTCTTTTATTTGAATTTATATTTTAAATAATTGTATATTTTTAAAATGTGTAAAATTCAATAATTTCTATACAAATGTTTTAGTTAGTGTAAAAAGAATAATTATATAAATTTAAGAAAAATTAACTAGTTTATGTAACAATAAAAAACAAATAAATTTAAAATTTGAAAACAATTTTAAGTAAAATTGAATGTGAAACAAATTTAAATAAACTTAGTTTTGTTGAAAATATATAATAAAAATATCAATTTGAATAAAAAAATCAAATTTAATAAAAATATTTGTATAACATTTATATAAAAGTTAATTTTTGTTTCAATTTGGAGGGGGGCGAAATTGCACAATTTTTACAAAAATTAGGACCAAATTGAGACAAAAATTAAAATACAAGGACCAAATTGAGAATGAGAAAATAACACCTGGCATAACTGTGACACGTGACATTGTCATGGTTATGTGGCACAATGTCAGCTTGACACGTGACAAATTTTTAATTTTTTTTAAAAAAATTTAAAAAATAAGTAAAAAATTCAAAAAAAAAATTCAAAGAATAAATAAATAAATAATTCAAAAATCTAAAAACTGACATGTGGCACCCCATTTAACACCGTTACTACACAACTAACGGAAATGACTTGATTACATCAAATTTCCAAAAATAGGGACCAAATTGATATTTTGCTACGAAAATGGGGACCAAAGGAATAATTTAACCTTAACCTTAAGCTTAATTACAACTTATTTATACATGCTAAAATATTTATTATAATTTATACATCAAATCACTTCGCCTTATATATTCAAATTAATTTTTTTAAATTTTTTTTTTAAATATTAAAATTGTAAATTTAAAGTGACACTTGTACCTTTTAATGTGAAAAATGTAAATTTTTAAATATTACAATTGTAACTTTACATTTACATTTTTAGTATTTTTTTAAAAAAATTATAAGATTAAATAGGGATATTTTAATGTAAAAATGTAACTTGAGTATTTAGGCAGTGAGATTTGATGCGTAAATTCTATAAAATTATTTTAATATGTTTATGTAAATTTTAATTAAGCTTAATTATTAATTCTGTATTAAATTGTAAAAAAACTAAAAAATTGAACTAATTCGAACCAAAATTTTAAATATATAGGCTAAATTGAAGTTTCACATTTTTTAATATTCATACCTCAAACCACTCCACCTAATATATTCGTATTAAATTTTTTATATACATAAATTTATACTTCAAACGTATACATTTTTTAAAATATTAAAAAGCTAAATGTAAAGTGACACTTGTAATTTTTAAATTTTTAAGATGAGAAATGTAAATATTTAAAAATAAAAAATGTTATTTTACATTTACATTTTTAGTATTTTTAAAAAAAATATATAATTTTTAATAAAGAAATTTAAATGTAAAGATGTAAAAAATAAAATTGATTTGAAAATTTAAAAAGCATAGGGACTAAATTGAAGTCCCACATTTTTTAGATTTTATACATCACATCATTCCACCTAATATATTCAAATTATTATTTTTTATATAAAAAAATCTTTATAATTTTATATAACTTTTTTAAAATCTAAATGTAAAGTGACACTTGTAATTTTTAAATTTTTAAAGTAACAAATGTAAATATTCAAAAATTACAAGTGTCATTTTACATTTACATTTTTAGTATATCTAAAAAAGTTATAAATTTAAAAAGAGACATTTTTATGTAAAAAAGTAAAAAGTAAATTCAATTTGAATATTTAGGAGGAGTGATTTAATGTATAAATTCTAGAAAATTATTTTAACAAGTATATATAATTTTATATAAGTTGTAAGTAAACTTAGTTACTAATGCGGTCTTAAGTTGTATAGGAACTAAAAATTGGCATTAAATTAATTCAAAATTTTAAATATATGAACTAAATTGAAGTCCCATCTCCGATTGAAAGTGATTAAGAGATGTAGTGTATAAGTAAAAGGACTCACTAAATTCCATGCGGAGGAGATTATTAGTATTTAATATGAGTTTGGAGTCCCACATGGGTGAAAATGATTAAGAAATGTAGTTTATTCACTAAATCTAATGATATTGAATATAGTTTGAAGTCCCACATCAAGTCAAATTGATAAAGATGATTAATATGTAAGTGAAAAAACTCATTAAATCTACTGGAAGGAAGTGAAAGACTCATTAAATTTATTGGACGGGTAAAAATGAGTAATAGGACTAGGTCTAGACCATGGTTAGGCCTAGTTATTATGTTTTATTACAACATATCTATACATGATAAAAAATCATTTTTCAAAACATATACTTTTTTTTTAAATCTTAAAAATATAAATGTAAAGTGATATTGGTAATTTTTAAATTTTTTGTGACAAATTTAAATTTTTAAAAATTACAATTATTATTTTACATTTATAATTTTAATATTTTTTAAAAAAATTATAAGTTTAAATAGGGATACTTTTTATTTAAAAATGTAAAAAATCACTACAAAAATATATAAATTTAGTTTGGGTTTATTACTTGGGTTATAATAACCTCCAATAAAAAAATATACGTACCACAAGTCTTAAAATTCCTCTCTAAGTATCAGGTTTAACAAACCCAGCAAACTTATTCTCACCTTTTTTTATTTTCTCTTTTTATAATTTTTAAAGATTCTCGATTTCTTGTATGTTACCTCTCTCGTTGGCTAGAGAATTTAGGATGAGGAAGGAGAAACAAGATTTTGGGGGTTTCTCGTGTGTTACCTCTCATCTCCCTCAGTTCATTATCTGAGTCTTTTAATTTCAATTTTCGTTTCTCTGATTTCATCTCCGTGAAGTAGTTGTGGATCCTTTGTGTCCTACGAGGAAGCTTTCAGGGCTCGTGCCTCTCCATGGTAAATGTGTACCTCTCATCTCCCTCATTTCATTGTCTCAGTGAATTTCAATTTCATTTTAGTCTCTCTTTTATCTCCCTGAAGCAATTGTGTGGCTCGTGCCCTTGGAGGCTCTTTCGATTTCATCAATCGTTTCCACTTGAAATCAGGTAATAAACACCGTCTTTCAATGTCATCATTGTTCTATCTTCTTTCTAATTCGTTCTCTCCTTCAATTTGTCATTCTTTTGATTTCATCTCTTTGTTTATATTTATCACTTTGTTAGGTATGGAGAAATATATATATATATATATATATATATATATATATATATATATATATATATATATATATATATATATATATAAGCTTTAATTGGAGACATTATGTTATGCTTAATTACAAATTAAAAATATTTGGAGAGGATTTGCTTAAATGACTCTTAGAGTGTTCATTTGGAGGAACTTGGGATCCATTATATTTTTATTTTATTTTATTGATTTGATAAACAAATGCAAAGTGTATTCAATGTGTTACTAGTGGGAGTGTTTTTCTAACAGTAGTGTGTTCTAGAAACGGTACTTGTAATACTAAATTACATATATGATTAAGCATTACTTCTTGGGTGTTGAAATTCTAGTGTAAAGTTAGTTGAGTGAGAATTTGAGTAATTGTAATCATAGACATCAACTAACGATTTTAACATTTGGTAGAGAAGTTTTCTAGCAACAACAGATAAATCGGTTAACATATAAATTGTGAAGTGTTTTTTTATTGATTTGAGGAATCTCAACAATGTTACCATTTGTTTTTTATTTGATGCAAAAAGATATTATTTACAGGATGAATGACAAAGGAAAAGAAAACTTTAAGGCGAATGACCCTTGCCTAGTGGCTGAAAAAGATAATTCTGAGATTAGGTCCTATGTTTATCAAAGTTGACCAACACAATATGTTGACCAATTGTCTAAATTTCAGGTGGAATTGGAGTTTTGGTTTGAACTTATGTTATAAGATTATTTCCTTGCATTATGTTTATGTTGTATTTTTTTATCCAGTTTATTTATGGTATTTGTAGTTTAAGGAGAACACAAGAATTTCCCTAGCTTCTAGATTTGTTCTTCAATTAGATCTTTATTTGTTGTTGTTTTGTGATGCACTCCTTTTGTTTCTTGTCGAGTAAATAATTATTAATAAAACCATTTTACTCTTTTAATCTTTTCATGATCTTATGAATTCAGATAATTTAATTGTTGAAAAAAAATACTTGTAAAATAGGTTAAGGGAGAATATCTCAGTCTGTGTGCATTTTACTACTAAAAAAGTTCACTGAAATTTGTTCATTACACATTGTCATTAGGAACCCCTGTGAAGATGCTTCTTCTTGAAGCTTCTGAGATTTATTTATTTGTTATATTTGTTAGCCTATATTTTTTAAGCAATCATATGTTGTTATCCTTGTATCCTTGTATTTTTTATATTTGTTAGCCTATATTTAGTTTGACAACAAGTGATGTTGTTTGTTCACAACCTTCACAGAAGTGCAATTTCAATAACAGGGGTTGACAATTATTAACACCTGGGTTAACATATATTGTGGTCAACGCATAACTTAAGTAAGTAATGTCACATTTTAGTTGGGACGCGGCAGGTGGGAAATAGGACTCACGTGGAACACCTTCAAAATGACTCCAAAAATAACGACAAAAAACCCAATTCAAACACAGACCCAAAATATTTAATTTAGATTTAGGGATTTCAAAACTTACGGGAAAATCGAACTTCCACAAGGTTTTACAACTTTTCCACAATAGGGGTTCCAACAAAAACTGGCTCATTTCCACGCTAATGGTTACGGACGACGAACCAACGACACTTTCGTCCAATGGGTATACACACACCGTTAAGACCAACGACAACAACACATAAAAAATAAGAAGGAAAACGAAGAATGAAACGGGTTTTCAAAGAAAAAAGGGTTCAACACTTTCTCAGTTGAAGAAGACGATAGCTTGAAAAAAAAGAGGAGATCGGTTGAAACTACAAAACTTTCTGCAAAATCGCTTTTGTTTGAATACTTTTTGGTTTCGAACCATTCATTTACCCAATATGTACTTTAATTCAAAATTAAATAAAATAAAAAAATACTGTCATGTCATGTTATAAGATACATGTAAAATTTTGTATGTCACTATATATTTTCCTTTCAAATATATATATATATA
>Ga0214544_1005176_pt1 | contig 25532 bp, 10 predicted proteins | sample CNSS3metaG_FD_160074 | JGI IMG/M metagenome (GOLD analysis project Ga0214544, IMG submission 160074) | Root nodule microbial communities from cowpea collected in UCLA plant growth center, Los Angeles, California, USA - CNSS3 | ecosystem: Host-associated > Plants > Roots > Nodule | place: USA... | reverse complement strand
TATATATATATATAAATTTTGATCGATGATTCTCGTAACAATCTTACATAAATAGAGAGTTCTATAAATAGGATATTAAATAAATTTAGAATTTGTTATCATTATTAAAAATAATATTAAAATGTCCAATAGTGAAAATAATATGTATCAATATTTTCCAGGTGATGAAACAAATGATAGGGAAAAACTTTAAGATTTTCTTTTTTCATATAGATTGAAGTCATGTGTAATAGTGTAACTTTCAATGAATTATAATTTATTTTTTTAACTAAATTATGTTTACAAATACAACTCAGTATTATATTAATAGGACTCTAAGAAGGAAAATATTTTTTTTTCGATCTCAAATGCAATGATAAAATTGTTGTTAATGTATATGAAATATTTTCCCTTTATAATTTGTGTTTAGTATTTTTCCATGAACTTTGACTAAGAACACCTAATAATGATCCAATCTATTTTAATCATATTTATTATCTTATTTAATATAATTAATTACTTAATTGGTTAATTTGGTTTGAACCATGGCTCGACAATCTCACCATTCGATATCATTTATATACTACTTTTTTCTTAATTTTATAATGAATTTACAAGCATTCCCACAATAAAAAAGCCTTAGAAAGATTTTCACAAAAGCAGAGTAGTTGTTAGAAGCAATATCTCCATAAATCAGATAGCTAGAAATCAAAATAAAGTAATAAGCTAGTACTTCTATATCTCTGAGTCATTATTTTTAACTTTTTTTTCCCATAAATATAAAAATTTCTCTCTCCATTAATAATCATCACAACTTACACAATCATGTGTACAAAATAAATAGCATTAATTGAGTGAAAGAAGAAGATATCATATATGACAAGTTCCACGCTTGATTCCTTTTTAATTTATTCGAGGTTGAATCTCTAATTTTTTATTCTCTCGTCTTAATATATATTTAGTCTCTTAGTTTTCTTTTATTTTTTTAAGAAAAAACAGCTAATTCTAAAACTGAATTGAATTAAAATTAAGAAAACCGTATAGAAAAAAAATAAAAATTAAACTAAGTTTTAGAGAAAATAGTAATAATAATAATAAGAAACACAAACGAGGATTTAGCGGGAGATTTTAAAGCCATGGTTTGAGGCGGATTAGTAGGGATTTGGAATATCTAATTCCTCTTATTCATTTAATTTTTGACTACAAACATTATAAATGAGGTCGTTTTTTAATCACATTCAAAAGATTTATGAAAAAGACACATAACTAATACTCAATGCAGCTTTGGTTGACCTCTCAAAACCATAACCCATTCTAAATTCTAATTACATTATACAATAATTAATTAATTAACAATTGCTTCTTTTAATGAACAGATAATGTTAAAAATGTTTTCCCAAATAATTTAATTGCAATTTCTTCTCTTCAGAGTTAGCAATGAACTAGTTTTTTTTTTTAATTTTTTTTTATCATAATGGTATAAAGTAATGGACAAAATTGAGTTCAGCAGTGGATAAATATTTAGGATTATATGTATTTAAGTGTGAAAACAAATGTTTTTGAAAAACTACTGCACTAATTTAAAAGACCTGTAGTTTATAAAGTCTTTTGTAGTAATTAAATCCGTTTTGAAATTTTGGGAGTTACTGTTTAGTTTTTGTATTAATGATTTGCGTTTATCTCGGATAACAGGATCACCGTGTTTTTTGAAAAAATCATAATTTTTCTTTATTTAGGGCGCTGATTAGGTGGTTATAATTTTTTTTTTCCGATTTCATTTTTGAAATTAAACATGTTTTACGAAAATGGAATTATAGTTATTTCCATTATAATTTTAAAGTGTTCTTATATTGAATATTAAAAAAGGTAAGAAAAAAGAATTCGTGACATCGACCTATACTATAATACTATCACACGTGAGAACTACCATTAACATTTTTCTAATTAAGAAATTGTTTTGGTAACCTTTTCTTTTTTTTTGATATAGTAATTATTTTCTACCATTTTATCCCATCGTTATACATTATTTTGGAATAATAATATTTTATATTAAGGTTGATAGTTTGTTAGTCTTGTGAGCGGAATAATGTTTGTTTATTTTCAACTATAAATACAATAATAATAAAAAAAAAATGCTCAAGTTGATTTTTATTATAGTTAGTTGGTTGGGTTGCTCCTCTCTCAACCAACAACCAATTGGCTACATAGTTTGAGTCTCTATATTATAAAATAATTTATATTTTATCTAATTAAGCTAGTATCGAGATTTAGTCAAACTTGATTAAGTTGGTTCGTCTAATTTTTAATTGAATTAATTATGAACAAATTTTTTTCGAGTCATTTCGGTCAAAATTCAGTCAAATTTGACCAAGTCAATCTCAACTAAAATTTAGCTGAATCAACCTTAATCGACCTTGAGTGCTTTTATTAAAAATCAAGACAAACATATTCAATCTGAAAGTTAAGACGAGTTGGCATAAGCCAAATATCTAATAATATATTTAAAAAAAAATAATATTTTTTCATGTTTAAAAAGGAAGTCTATGAGTTGATTCTGGTCCACAAATTTTTTGTCAACATTTTAACCTATAAACTTTTTTAACAGAGAATTTCTTGATTGTATGTGTTTTTTTTTACTCTAATTCACGTGGATCAGGATCAAATCCTATGGAATGAATCAAATTGACCTCTAATTATGAAAAGAAAAAAAAATAATGAATCTAATCTAAAGATTAAAAATTATGAACAAATTTCATTTTTATACATAAATCATACTACATTGTTGATGAACCTTACCATAAACAATAATATATATATATATATATATATATAAATAAATATTTTTTTTTTTTTTCATTTTCAATGTGAATAAAAAATAACTGAGAAAAATTTCCTAATAGAAAAACGAGCAGCCAACTTTTCTGACAGAATTAATCTTATAAAATGCTTCACATGAATAATAAAAGGATAAAAAAAAAGTTTATTTTGACAGGGTAACACATTTTGATTGGAATGATAAGTAGTTTTCAAAGTTGATATTTTACAATGTGTGGCCAATGACTTCGGATCTGGAGCTGAGACTGAACAACAACAATATAGAATTACATATTTGTTGTTATTAACGCCTCTTTCCTCAGCATGCTATGCCAAACTACTTCACCATCTCTGCGTTGGCATCAAGTATCATTCACATTTTTAAATACAATTCAATTTTTAAACACCTGTGTTCTTAAACTAACACCATCCTAAGGATCTTAATAATGCATATACTTTTGTGCTCACAGATCTCTTATATATCAAAATTATTGCATGTAATGATAATCATTAAAGCAAATATTACATTTAATTTGTTGCTAATAACCTTTTAAATTCATTACATCTTTTCATATCTAAAACATTTTAAAGTCTCATTCTTTCTTCTAAAAAATTTGAACTTGTGTGAACTTTATGATATGGGTTAATTTTGATATAGATAATTGAGCCACACCATAGGTAAATATATAAATCATTACAAAAAGATCTCCTTTCAACAGTCGATTTTTAATTTTTAAAAATATTAAATATGTATACTAATTTATAAAATAAAAAATAATTATTATTATATGAATAAAAAATTATAATTGTTACTATTTTAACAACTGATAATTTTTTATTTTGGAGAATAGTATCTACATTATCACATGACTAACAATTTGTTGTTATTAAAATTTATTGTTAACGAAGAGTTTTATAATATTAAATAATTTAACACAATTTTCTAAATAATTATTACTTTTTTATAACATCTAATTATACATAATTGACAGCTATATTTTTACGATTTAATTGTTGTGTTAAGTATATATATTAAAACGTATCTAAAAAATTAAAAGCATTTAATAGAATTTATTGAGTATTTTTTCATCAATACTTGATAGACGTTTGTCATAAATGGCTATGTTCCAAAAAGTTGATATTAATAAAATAACCCTAAAATATTATAACTCATAACACTAAATTATAAATTATATTTTTTTCTGTGAAAAAACGAAGTGAAAACATATATTGCAGTTTACACAAAAATATAGGAAAACAAAACACAAGTAAGATCTTAGGAAGAACATCATTGTCAGTAATAGTGTCGGTGATGAAGTGAGGGAAACACAAACTCTCACTCTCTCTCTCTCTTTCCCTCACTCATTAATATAATAGTTACTGCATCAACTTGGGTTTTTGTCTCAGTATCATACACTGTGTTCCCCACCTCCATGTGCTGCTAAAGCTGCTTCCTTTCTTCTGGGTCTTCATGTTTCACTTCCACTTTAAGTTCACTACTGATTCTCATTTCTGATCCTTCCCCATTTAGATATTTTTTCCAGATTCATTCAAAGACACCCTTTGCAGCACAAGAGCAGGTTCAGATCATGGGAGTGGATTTAAGGCAAGTGGTGGCGGGTGTGCTCACCCTCACAATGTTCGTCATGCTCATACACATGATCAAAAGGGACCATTTTGATGCTGTTGATGTAAGAATTTCTTGCTCCTTCTTTTTCATTGCTGTCTCTAGCATTACACACACCACTTCATTCCATAGGGTACTCTGAATTGTTATTGTCAAACAAGTACCCAGGGATCTGGGTTGGTACCACAATGAACTCAATGAAACTCAAGGATCAGGTGAAACCCATGTTGTGTTTGGTTTTGTAGAGATGATAGATCCTTAATTGTCAGGATTCATAAATTGAGAAAAAACATCTGTGGCCAGAGAGAGTGATTTCAGTTCAGTACATGTCCTAGTTCTTTTCTCATGCATATTTCTTTTGACTAATTATTCCTCTTGTGATTTCTCAGTATAATTACAATGAACTTATTTCAATGGTATTTTTTTTTACCTTTTGCTCTGTAGGATAAACAACCTGGAACAGAGGATTTCAGCTTTGAAAATACAAACTTTGAGACTACTCATGTTAGAAAGAACATAGGGATTTGGAAGGGAGATGGTGATGAGTTAAAGCCTTGTTGGGTTAAGCCATCTGAAGGTAAAGTTTGATTTTAAGGTCTTGCAAATATTCAAGGAACTTATGTCGTGTACTAGAAAGTGATACCTGTGAACCATCTTTTTGTCGGTATTAATTAATATTCTGGCAATGACTTTCAGACAGCAACAGCAACGTGGAGCAGACTGAGGGGTTTGTTACCTTTTCATTAACCAATGGCCCGGAGTACCATATATCTCAGGTAACATTCAACAATTGTTCTTGTCCCATTGAAGAGTTGCTTAATCTGTTGTTTAATCTTCAACAACTGTTCTTGTCTCATTGAAGAGTTGCTTAATCTGTTGTTTAATCTGCATATCATCTATAACTTTCCCTAAATGCCTAATATTGATTTCCATTTTTGATTTTGATTTTTCTTATTATCAACCTTCTTGCCTGCTGCTCTGTCAGTTCCCACAATATTGAGTGTTAGTTGTTAGTTCTATGCTATTGTTTCATAACTCTTAGTGAAGTTTGAAGTTTGATCATGAGCTATGTATGCGCGCTTCTTAATCCAAAATTTCAATTACTTCTTCCCACATTATGTAATTTTCTGTTAATTCCTTATTCAGATAGCAGATGCAGTGCTTGTTGCTCGTAGTCTTGGGGCAACACTTGTGATCCCTGACATCAGAGGAAGCCAACCTGGTGACAAGAGGTTAGTGCTGAGGAAATAAATGTTGATGCAAATTGCTTCTTCTATTTCAATTTCTACTATAGTTGGACAAATTAGTGAGTGAAAGGGGTGTGAGGAAATTTTGCATATTTTTTAAGAATAATCATAACAGTTTTTGTAGCTTGTTATGCTTTCTACTGTGATTGATGGTGATCTTATATTGCCAGATGATGGTAGAAAAGACCAGCCAAGTTTAAAGTTAAAAACTGGAAAAATGACTCAAGGTTCTATGCTTTTAACAGATGAAAAACACTTCTATACTTTGTTATTTTCATGCTCCATTCATATTCAAACTTGTTTTGGATGCAGCATAATTTGAAAATGCCACCTTCTGATGACATTGTGACATTGTTAGATACCTGTTCCACTCAATTTGAAATAAGTCTAACCTACTTTGCATATGGCTAATATAACTTATGTCTCAGGAACTTTGAGGACATTTATGATGTCGATGTGTTCATGAAGAGCATGGAAGGAGTGGTCAGAGTTGTGAAGGATCTTCCTTCTCGCGTGTCAAAGCATAAAATCGCAGCCGTGAAGGTTCCGAATCGGGTTACAGAAGACTACATAGCCAAACATGTTGAACCTATTTATAGATCAAAGGGGAGTGTGAGGCTTGCCACTTACTTTCCTTCAATAAACATGAGGAAGACAGGGGAAAAAAGCGATGCTGATTCTGTTGCATGCTTAGCAATGTACGGAAGCTTAGAGTTGCAGCAAGAAACACACGAGCTTGTTGACTCAATGGTCGAAAGACTTAAAACTTTAAGCCGAAAATTAGATGGCCAATTTATAGCTGTGGATTTGAGGGTTGAGATGTTGGATAAGAAGGGATGCCAAGGAAGTGATGGTGATAAAGAGAAGAGTTGCTTCAATGCACAAGAAGTTGCAATGTTTCTGAGAAAGATTGGTTTTGACAAGGATACTACTATCTATGTGACACAATCTAGGTGGGATGAGAGCCTTGATTCTCTTAAGGATTTGTTCCCTAGAACATATACAAAGGTGAGATTTTTGTTCTTACTTCACCTTCACATACACAAACTTTGTTTGTTTAATGTTCAGATATAAATTTCATAGTTTCTGTCAAATTGTTTCAGGAATCTATCATACCTGCAGATAAGAAGAAAAAGTTTCTGGATTCTGAAGATTCTGAGTTGGAGAAAGTGATTGACTTTTACATTAGTTCTGAGAGCAATGTTTTTGTACCAGCAATTTCAGGTCTATTCTATGCAAATGTAGCTGGTAAGAGAATTGGGTCTGGCAAATCACAGATACTGGTTCCAGCTTATATTCCAGATTCATCTGCTTCTGCCTCCAGTTTCTTGTCCCATTATGTCTCCAAGAAAAACCACTTTGCCTATTCTTGTTACTGTTAGTTCCAAGGGAAGACATTCTTAGTATCATGTAGCAAATGTTGTGTACCAATTCTCCTGAATGATGCTTTCCAAAATTTACCCTTTTGGGGAATTTCAGTGTTATGGCCTAAGGCTTTTTTGCTTGAGTTACTCTCATTTCACATGTACACAGGGCTTTCTCTGAACTGGTATTTAGTTTGTAAAATTATGGCTGCTACCATATTTCATTTTCATAGCTGCTCAAACAATTGGTATTCCATTCATTGGATGTTTTAGGCACAGCATATAATATATTGTTTTGTTGGAGATTCACTGCAAATTAACTTGTTCAGTACCAAAAACAGAGAAACAAAGCATTTTTGTTCTGGTATGGTAAGAGTTCATTTTATTTTCTTCAAAAGATGGAGAAGAAAGATGTCTATTGAGATTAGATATTGAGTTATCAAGAGCTCTATCTATAATATTCTGTTGCAAGTTCCTACATTTTTTTACTATTCTCTGTTATAAATGGATTTATTCTAATTTTATAAGTCAATTTTACAAAATTGAGTTATAATTAAAATTCAATTCTTAACATCTTCTTATAACTTATATGAAAGGATAGATTTTATAGTAATAGCTGATATAGGGTCACAATTTATGTTCTTTGTTTGTTTTCCTTCTATCTTTATCTTCAGGTTGACAAATCTAGATATGTTTATGTTGCTGAAGTTTACATAAAACTCAAACCAAAAAGTTTTGTTTCAATAATTATTTGACTTTAAAGTATCTTTTTTAAGAAATAGTATGAAAGAGAAGACAAAACCACATATTGCATCAGCATTTAGGTAACTGAAATTCGATTTCGTGAATAATTTTGGAGTCATCATGATGTAAAGTATCCATTAATTACTTTTATATCAAGTCAATAATTAAGAAGGCTTTTCGCTAATAAATGTCCTAGAGATATTACTTAATCATAATTAATATAAATCGAATATCGTAAAATTTTATAGTTAATTGTGATAATAAATAATATTTGATTTAATAATTATTAATGCAGTTTTATTTTATTTAAAGGACAAAAATAAATTATGTGTTGCACAACTATATTTAATATCTTATTTATAGTTTATCCATAAAAATTAAAAAAACAAATTAAATAATAAAATAATTATATTTTAATATTGTTAAAAATTAAAATATAATTAAACATAAATAAAATTTAAATTAATATAAAAATCAACAAAAAATAATGTTAAACATTTTACAAGTTTATAAAAAAATAAATAAAATTAAAATATCAAGACTTTATTGAATTTCTTTTCTCTAACTTAATATTCTTTTGCTACATCATGTTAACTTAACAAATCCTTTGTATTAAACAAAAAATAATATTTTATGAAATTATTAATTATAAATATATAAATTTAGCAATATAAAAAAAATTAATTACCTAAATTTTTAATAAAAATTTTAAAAAGGACAATTTTATTTTTATAAAATTTATTATATGCATTTATATTATTTTAATTAATAAATTTAATTATTTTAACTTCACTGTAAAAATAATAAAATAAATTTACAGTAATTATTTCTTAACTAATGAGAATATCAATTTAAAAACTCTTAGGCGAAAGAGTATAATTGGGTCTATGTTATGCGTGTTTATTAATTTGTCCAGAATGTTTCATTAAAGCTACATGCACAAAGTTATTTGTGTTATTTAATATATTGATTTGTATAATATAATAAAATTAAAGCTATCCTCAGAATATAATACACCCTATTTGAAAAATAAGAATAGTATTTTTTTTTCTCAGTTCAAAGATCAATAATTTTGTTTTTAAAAAGAATAAATGATGACATAAATAACTATAATATATGGTAAAAAAAAATACAAAAATATCGGAGAAGTTGCCCAACAAATTACTAAAATCTCAAATTATCAAAAACCTTGATTATTCTATGGTCACACAAGGAAAACAATATTATGTCATACATAAATACAAATATAAAAGCCAAGGAAGGAATATGTTTTATGTACAACTATAATTGCTTAGTAATCATAATTTTTTACTCAATTTAGAGATTAAAAAAAAAAGATTAATTTCAATTTTAATTTCAATTTTATTATTAAATGTCTCAAAAGAAAAACATTACAAGCATTCAAATATAATATTAAAAACAAAATATTATTTTAAGTTGTTCAAATATAAGTTTTGATTAAGAAAAAATTTAAATATATTTTTTTTTTAAAAATTTGAATTATAAAAAATAATGATTCATATAAAAAAAATAAAACTAAAGATGAGTATGTTGATAAAGAAAAATAAAATGAAAACTTAGTCATTTTGTCTCAGATTCATAAAATTTTATAACTGACTCTGTGTACCTCAGTCAGGTCTTCTCCTCAAATCAATATTTACTGATTTTAATATTGTTCAATCTAATATAATATTACTTTTTTTTCTTATTTATTTTTTCCAAGATAACCCAAAGTGTGCACCTATAAAACATTATAGTAAACAAAGTTTTGTTGTTTTGACTTTTATGCTCAAATTTGACATTGAAACTGTTTTGTTAGAGTAAATCCTATTTTGGTCTTCTAAATTTATTCATGGATATATAATCACTTAATGTGATGATAACTCTTTTGAATATGCATTCATTTCTTTTTTTAATTTAAATTTAATGAAAATGTTTGTGAAAGCCACACGTTTTGTGTTTTAAAAAAAAAAACTGTGTATGTTTTCTACACTTCTTGACTTTTTTTAATTTCACAACCGTCATTATTGAAATAGTAAATGCACGCAATACTTTTGGACATTTATATAATGAGTGATTATGACTTAATTGATTTTTTTTTAATTCATTCAAAAGAGGAGAACTAAAGGTATGTTGGATGATTGAACTTTCATGGAATACATTTCTTGTCCTTTGTCCTCATTTATTATTGTTTATTAGTGTTTAATTTTATTAAATGCTTGGTGACGTAAGCATCTAATGAGTCGTTATAGCTTAGCCGGTAGAGTGCATGCCTTTAAGCATGTGTTCGTGGGTTTAATTTTCAATGATTTATTTTGTGGAATTTTTATTATTATAATGTCTAACTTATATAAATAGAAAAATTAAGGTCTAATTATATGTTTGTCCTATTTTTTTAAAAATTTTAATTTAGTTTTTTTTTTTAGAAATCTCAATTAGGTATATAATGTTGTTAAAATCTATCATATATAAATGTCGTTAAGTAAATAGTGACCGGATATGGTTAGACAATGTTGAAATAGTTACAAAGGTCATAAATGTCAAAGTTATTAATGATGTGACAGACAAATAAAAATCTGATTTAATATTAAAAAGTAATTTTTGAAGTCATTAATTTATGAGTCTTTATCCTTATATAATACTCTACTTTCTCAACCCAAAACCTTAAGGCCATGAATTTATAGGTCTTTATCCTTATATAATACTCTACTTTCTCATTTCTAATCAATATGAGACTTGAACTCACACTTAAATTCCTAACAAGTAGTATGATATGTTTGGTGGAGGATTTAAGTGTTTGGTTCTTCCTCCCTTAACGGCTAGTTTTAAAGACCGGTTCCCCAAAATGTTTGGGTGCTTATCACAAGTCCAATCAAAAACACCAAAAAAATCTCCAGCAAGTTGTAATTGTATGCTAGAAAACATAAATGAAATAGTCACTTAACGTGAATATTGACATCATGAAAGCCTAATTTATAGCCTTGGGAAGATACATGTTTGAAGTAAAATTGCAAAGTCAAAACATGCTCCGGTTATTTATGATGATCTTCAAAATAAAAAAATGGTAAGTAATGTTTAATTACATAATAGAAGAGGCAACAAATTAAAGAAGACACAACTTGTCTCGCTCTAAAGGAATAATAGTAATTACAATTAATCCTTTTTCTCATCAACAACGACCTCCATGTGGAGAGTTATGTTGGTAAAAGAAAAAAACATTGTCTTGTGAAGTAACTACTTTCACATACTCAAATTCAACAATGCCCTTGCAGAATAAAAAAAACTATTAGAATAAATAAAAACAAAATTTTCATGAAGAAGATTTATTAGTAAAATTAAATTAGGCAACGGCATTTGAGTCCCTGAAAGTGTAATCTGCAAATCACTTTAGTCCATTATTAAAAAAGTTGTGACCTATATAGAAATATTACCTTATATGAGTAAGAACTGAAGTAATTATGGAGATCTATTTAACATTTTCAAGTCTCATTTGGGTGTGCTTAATTTGAGAGACTGTGGTATAGAATTTGAAAAATAATGTTTTACACAGACAGTGTAAACAAAAGGAAGAAACAAAAATCAAAATATCTTTTCTTTAACCCAAAATAATAAGATTTTAAATTATATATTTGTGCTTACTCGCTGGTGCTCATAAACCTTAATTTAAAAAATTATTTTTTAATATTAAATTAAATCACGTCATTAATAACTTTGACGTTTATGGTCCTTGTCACTGTTTTAGTATTGTCCAACCATGTCAGGTCACTATTAACTCAACAACGTTTACCACAAGGACATTTGTGATACATTTTAACAAAATTGGAGACCTAATTGAGACTTGTAAAAAAAGAGGGACCAAATTGAGATTTTAGAACGAAAATGGGAACCAAGGGCATAATTAAACAAAAAATTAACTATTTTATTTTATAGAAAATATCATTTTTTTAAAAATATCTATTTTCTTTCTTGTATATTCTTTTTAGGATTTTGATTGATTTACTCATTTGTTTAGAAATTTTGCATCCATGTGCTTGAGGGTCTTTGCATCTTGATGAAATGGCTTTAAAATGAATGTTTATGTAACAGTGGGCCGTCTTAGCTCAGTTGGTAGAGCGCATGGCTTTTAACCATGTGGTCGTGGGTTCGATTCCCACAGATGGCGTAATGATTTATTTTGTGGAATTTTTACTATTACAAGGTCTAACTTGTATAAATAGAAAAAATAACTATTTTATTTTATAGAAAATATCATTTTTAAAAAAAAATATCTATTTTCTTTCTTGTATGTTTATAATTTTTGCATGCATGTGCTCGGGGGCCTTTTCATCTCGATGAAATGGGTTTAAAATGAATATCTACTTAACTATGATTGATAAGATATGCTTATATTGTTTATCTAAATTTTTTATGTAGAGACAAAGTCTCGTGTAAATGTTAAAGTTATTTGAGCATAGTTGAGTACGAGACTTAGTCAAGGTAAGAGAAACTAACTTTTTTTTTATAGTATGCTAGGTTGGATGATTTAGTTGTAAAAATGATGTCGTATTCCTATTTATTTTGGTATAATTAATGAGCCGTCTTAGCTCAGTTGGTAGAGCGCATGGCTTTTAACCATGTGGTCGTGGGTTTGATTCCCATAGACGGTGTGATGGATTATCATTAATACCAATGATACCTATTGTGGATTTTTTCTATTACAAGGGCTCTCTTTATATAACTAGAGAAATTGAGTATTTTATTTTATAGAAAATACTATTTTTCTAAAAATATCTATTTTCTTTCTTGTATATTCTTTTTAGGATTTTGATTAATTTACTCATTTGTTTGAAGATCATAGGAGTATGAACATAAAATATTACAATCTCAGTTCATTAAAATTTATTTTGAGTAACTTTAATTTTACTCATTCTTTTGAGTCAATTTGTAGAAATTGTGCATGCATGTGCTAGAGGGCCTTTGCATCTCGATGAAATGGGTTCAAAATGAATATCTACTTAATTGTGATTGATAAGATATGTTTATAATGTTTATCTATTTTTTTTTATGTAGAGGCAAGGTCTCATGTGAATGTTAGAGTTCTTTGAGCATAGTTGAGTACGAAGCTTAGTCTAAGTAAGAGAAGCTAACTTATTTTGTTAATAGTACACTAGGTTGGATGATTTAGTTATGAAAATGATGGGGTATTCTTTTTTATTTTGGTATAATGAATGAGTCGTCTTACCTCAACTGGTAGAGCGCATGGCTTTTAACCATGTGGTCGTGTTCGATTCCCATAGATGGTGATTGATGACTATTCTAGATGCATGTCTACAATTTATAACCTAGGGAAATTTAGTCCTAGGTGATTCCTCTACTCTTGGTAGAATAAATTCAGCATCCCCTCTAGGTACCATTTAGGCACTAGTACATGTATGGCTTAACCAAGTTTTCTGGGCTCAACCACATGAACTTCTTTTCCGAGTTTCTCTGTTGTTTGTTGTCAGTCATATGAACTTCTTTTGTTATTATGATGCTTGAGGTATCACTTCACTTTCTATTCCATGTAATGCATTTCATAAATGGTTCAAGCTCATGTGTGTAGCTGAGCAACGCGTTTTAGGCCCAACCAAAGAATCCTTCTTATTGTTATGTATTTTCAACTATCATGGCTAAGCTCCTTCAATAGTGGCTTAGCTTAGTGTCTGATTCTCTCACTTTTCTCCTGCAAAACAATGTGATTTCATTAGTTTTCACATTTTTCATTCATCTAAGGATGATGTTCATTGATGTAAATAAAGAAGGATCTTTTTCCTTGATAAAAAAAGTTTAAGCCTTTAATAAGTGTCTAATTTAATATGTTTCTTGATGTTACGGAGACACTTATCGGTGATTGCAAAATTTTAGTTAAAGAATTTTACATGTTTTTCTCTAAATTATTTTATGGATTTATTATTTCGCGGCATACTTGTAATGGTCCCTTATATGGAATTTTTGTTTTACTTTGCTTCCATGTATATTTCTAATATGTTTAGATAAGATTTGATTATTTTACTATTAGGTCTAACTTATAAATAGAAAAATAAGTTAATTGGGCTTTATTTTATAGAAAATACTATTTTTCTAAAAATATCTATTTTCTTTCTTGTACACTCTTTTTAGGATTTTGATTGATCTACTCATTGTTTGAAGATTAGAGTCCATAAGAGGGGTATGGACATAAAATATTACAATCTTAGTTCATTAGAATTTTATTTTAAGTAAGTTTAATTTTACTCCTTCTTTTGAGTCAATTTTTAGAAATATGGCATGCCTGTGCTACAGGGCATTTGCATGTGGATGAAATGGGTTCAAAATGAATCTCTACTTAACCATGTTTCATATTGTTTATCTGAGTTTTTTTATGTAGAGGTAGAGTCTCATGTGAATGTTAGAGTTCTTGGAGCACAATTGAGTATGAGGATTAGTCTAGGTAAGAAAATGAGAGTACACTAGGTTGGACGATTTAGTTATGAAAATGATGTGGTGTTCTTATTTATTCTGGTACAATGAGATTTGTGGTGATGAATAGAGGTAACGTTGTTGTGTTTTAAATGTGAGAATGGTGTGATACCTGGGAAATGTATTTGTTTGTGTGAGTAGTGAAGTAAATTGATATATCATTCGACTCATGGTTTATTGAGAGGTTATTTTAATAAATATATCAATTTGGCAAGAGAAAGAATTTAAGGAGCTTAATTAAGACCAATTTGAGCTCTAATATATTCGCTGAGTATTTTTATTTATGCAAACTTGTTGGACGAATCATTATCTCGCTAAGTGAAATTAAATTCTTGAAAATGCTAAGAGTTCATATTTCATTTCTTGTTGGGTGAGCCAAACATTGGTTGGGTGAGCCTTTAATAACACTCTCAATGTTTTAGCTTGTTGGGTGAGCCAATATCTTGTTGGACAAAAAATAACTTTGTGAAAAACATGAGAGCTCAGATAGGATTGGTCTTTGGGAAAGTGAAGTTTTGGCGCAAGCCTATTCTAGTGGTTGGATCGTTGGACGAAACAATTTCCTCACTTGACGAGCTAGTTATGATAAGAACTTCTAAAGGTTGCTCGTTGGGTGAGTAGGGCCTCTAGCTAGGCAAGCAAGATTGAGGCCTAAGCTAAGCAGTGTTTCAAAATTTTGAAAATTTTGTTTTAAATGCTTTTAATTGTTAAAAGTTGTTGGTTTCCATTACATTGTTCTCTTTTGATAAATAATTGGGTTGAATTTTTTTCCAGGATGATTGGTGGTATTTGAAAATAAATTGAGATAAAAATGTATGATTTGTGTGAATGTATGTATGAATGTGTGTATGTATTTATATATGTATGTGTATGTGAAACTGAGTATATATATATATATATATATATATATATATATATATATATATATATATATATATATATATGTGTGTGTGTGTGTGTGTGTGTGTGTGTGAATGTATGTATGAATGTGTGTGCATGTATATGTGAAACTAATTATGTGTGTGTGTGTGTGAGAGAGAGAGAGAGAGAGTAGAGTTAGGGTAGTAGTCATAATCTATCGAGATATGCATTGAACTAAGATTTCTTGATGAAATTATCCTGATTCTAGTAATTATCAAATTCACATAAAGAAAGATATTAGATGGTGAAAGTCAATGGAGGTTCTAACCTAAATTGATGCAAAACAAAATACTTTCGAGTGTGTTATATTATATAAAATTTATCTTGTCATGAGTAGGAGGTAATATGGCACATGTACAAAATATTTTAGTAGAGGTTAATGTTTAATTTGAATGATATTTTAGTTGTTGGATTTGATGTGAAAAGATCTGATGTTTAAAGTTATTTGAATTATAAATAGTTGTATGTGTGTTTTCCAACTAGTATGTTACACAAAAAGAATAGAATGTTACATATAAAAGCACTCAAGAATGAGAAGGTAGACATATATATATATATATATATATATATATATATATATATATATATATATATATATATATATATTTGTTATTGAGATGTATAGTAATGATATAATTGCAAAAGTAGGGACGTTACAGCCAGATTCAATTAAATTGCTACGTTAGTTCGTCCGACAAAGGGCTGGTTTTTCTTCTTAATTTTTTGTCGTATAATTGCAGAGGTCATATTAATTTAAGTTTACGTGATATATATGAAACAAAAAACTACTTATATTATGAAAGTACTGAAAAAGAATGGGAATAATTGGAGGAACATTAACTCAATGAGTCAGTTTTTGCATTGTAAAATTTTGTATAGAAGAAATCATACTAACAACAAAATGTATATGAACAGGCTAAAAGCCTAAGTATGCTATTATTTCCTCTCGCTGTATGCGGAATCGAATCTTGCCACTGCTATAAAGTCAGGTTGAGAGCGTTTATAGCGGCAACTCTAACAGTATCTAGAGATGCTACAATGTACATTTGAACCAAAAACTTAAAAAAGTGAAATGAAGTTAAAAGTAAAAGGAATCACTTAATGATTGCTTTATGCTTAAACCCCTTCGGGATTTATTGAGTAAATATACATTACATTGGATTTGTAGAAGGTTGATTCAGCAATATGTAGTTATAATATACTGTATATTGTAGCTGGTGTGAAGTTAGCTTAATATGGTTATCCCCTGCAGGAAGCGGTGCCTATTGTGCAGCACGAGATCTAGACCTTCTTAATTTCATTAGTGGCTTCTTCAAGTAACGAGCCAATGGTGTTTTGGGAACTGGAATGAATTTTCCAGCTATGGCAAGGGGCCAGCTGGAAGATGCAAAAAGCAATAACTATGAGATAAGATTTGTTGCAAAATGCAGAAGCTTGTGTTTGAATCATACAGCGAAGCTAAAATATGTTTAAGCAAGAATTCAATAATATAGTGGTAGTGTTGTATGATGAATCATACAGAGGTCTTGAAATGTGAACAATGACCAAAGAGCGAGAATGCATGATTCATTGGCACTAACCTGACAAAGCCAATAACAAGGGAAGCAAGCCACAGCTTCCAATCAAGCCTCACTGTTGTGGTGAACTTTCCAAGGAACTCGATGATGATTATCTAACAATTTGAAGTAGAGTGAGAGAGCAAACAAATGTTAAGAAATAATAATAATAATAATAATAATTAAGAATACAATACAGCAGAGATGGTTATTCACCTGAAGTATAAAGGTTACTCCAACAATTCCCATGAAAAGTTTGTTCTTTGTCACTCCAAGGAAAACATTCATTTCCTCGGGTTTCCGAGCATTGAATTCATTGAATAACTGTAATTTGAAACAATTTAAATTGTTTCATAAGAATTGGCCGAATTAGTAAATTAAAAAGTCTTCCCATCAGTATAGTACTTTTAAACACATCACTCCACTGTTCTACACATTCAATAATTGAACATGGCCACTGTTCTACACATTCAATAATTGAACATGGCACTTGGTTTCTGCAAACGAACTGAAAGCTTAACACATTTATCTAAAATCATTATTGAAGTGCTTTTCAAATAGATTTGAAGTCCAGTTTAATCTAATTATTTTAATCAAGGGTATGCATGAAAAAAAATTACGAAACTTGAATTTTGTAAAACCTTAATCTTTTGAAAAGAAAAAATACTAGAACAACAATAGTTTTCTAGTACACCCTTCTTTTCAATATCGGACATTTGAGATTGTAATAAATTCAACAAGTAATTCATCTTTTGGCATGTCATCTATCTCTCTTGTTTATAACTAAATTTTACATAATATTTTTCTCTTTTCCTATAAGGACATAATTGAAAAAAATAGTATTTAATACCATCTTGAAATTCTAAAATCACAAATGAAAACAATCCTTTTCTTTGAAAGTAAAATTACAAGAGATCGCAGATTAACTAACGAGAATAAAGGGGTTCAGTCCATCGACAACGGAAAAATTCAACAAGCAAAGTATAAAAAATATATAAAAGGAAAAGAAAGGGGTAAAAGTAATTCTTCAGAGACAAAGACAAGCGTAATATCTCATTTTAAAATCACTTACTTGGCACAGGACGAACGCGTTGAATATTAAAGTATTCTTCACATTAAAGGAATCAGCTCTAGTATCTTGTTTGGGTAGAATACTTTCACCATGGAAATTAAGAACGAGAAGAACTGTGATTTGATAGGCAGCCTACGATGATAAATAAAAGCCATTAGAAAATAGGACCTAAATTAATAAATCTCTCCATAGAATGAACTAATTTAATTTACCTGTACAATCAGGTTTCTCCACATGATATTTGTTATAAGAGGTTCTCTGAAAGCCAAACATAAGTTCATAGTCAAAACGTGTATTTTAACTTAAAACCAACATCTACTACAGCACGCAAGAGCCTCAAACTTCTCCAATGCCACAAGTTTTACGAAATTATTCCCACACTTCCCAGTTCTGTTGAGTTAATCTATATCATTCTCGTCAATTTTGTATTTAATTTAAATTATGGCAATTGTAATTAGTTAGAATTGCACTTTATCCTCTGAAGTGCTACCCCGCACTTTATCCTCTTCCATTGTATCCTTATGTTACAGCAGAAAATAGATTTTTATGTGAAATTTAAATTAAGTTGAAAATGAAAACATCATCGTAAAAAAATTGTAGAACGTGACTCAAGCCAACAGTATGTTATGCCTTTCTCGTTGAAATTATGCATAAGAAAATCAGAAAACCTGTTCCTATAGACCGTGCCAGCATCAAGTGATAGAGTACTAAAATATTAAACTGCTGAATGAGAAAGCAAATAAATCCAAACCTTCGGCCAACTGGTGATCTGCGCATTAGGCTGTCTGTTGGCGGTTCAGTAGCCAGTGCAAGCGCCCCAAGTGTATCCATGATAAGGTTGACCCACAAAAGCTGCACCAAAGAGCATGTACATCAAAAACCAAAATTACAACATTTTTTCATTGACAACGATTTTAGGATATTTGGGATCTGCTTAGGGAACGTCAAACGTACATTTGGAGCAAAACTTTCGGTCAGAGACAACAAATGAGCTGCTTTTAAAGTAAAAATACTTTTAGTTTGTATATTTACAAAAGAAAGATAAGTAAAAGTATTTTTGATTGTTAGTATCCAATTAAATATTTTATCGACATACTTTTAATGCAAACTTATATTTACAAAGTTTAATTTAAACATGCATCTAATATGCTGCTCTCATCAGTCTTATTTCTTGATGACAAACACTAAACCCATGAGAAATATAATTCACCTAGGCGAACTAAACAAAAAGGAATAAGCTACTTCTACTCATCATCGTGGTTGGCAGCCCATCCAAAACAATAACTTTGAAGCAAGCTCAATCCGCTCGGTGTACATCTTACAAATATTATATTACAATAAATTAAAGAAAATCAGGAAGGCTTGTTTATATTTGATAAGATAAAGAAGGGCCCGCAATTTCATTGCCTCAAGATTTAGGCTGCGGTCCAAATCTTGATTGGATTGCGTATTATTTTTCACCTTCTTTCCGCTTTATTAGGTCTGCATTTTTTTAAACTGTTTAAAATATTTTTTTGACAAAAAGCAATGAATAATCTTATATTAAGAAAAAAAAGAATAATAAAATTTACATTTTTAAGTAATATATAATTATTTTAATTAGTTTAAAAGAACCTTTTATACCATGCCTCTACTTTTTCACACTTTATCTTTCATTCAAACAAGCACAGAAATTTTTCTTCATTTCTTCTAATTTTTATGTTGTCCAAACAACATATCTTTTCTGTTTTATTTTCCTTCAATTTATACACCTGTATTATTTTCTTTTTCTTTTCCTCTCTGTTTGACACCTCATCCAAGCAGAGATTAGGGTGTAAATGTAGGTGACTGAAAAAGAGAGATGAGGAGATACGTACTTGTACTGCATTGAGAGGAACATCGCCAGAAGTTATGGCTGCCACAACATTTATTACAAGAGCAGCAACATTAACTGTAAGCTGGAACTGAATAAATTTTTGAATATTTGCATATACAGAGCGACCCCAGCGGACAACCTGTACAAAAAATGAAATAGACTCATACACAAAGTATAGGCTGACCAATCCATTGGACACCTGTATCTTGGTGAAATAAATCACTCCTTAAGTAACAAAATTGCTTGTTTCTCAGCCATGCTAAATTCATAGCCACTTGGTTTAAGTCAGAAGGGCCAAAAAGGAAAATGTCAAAATAAAAGCCTAACAAAACAAAACAATGGCAAACGAAAAAGAAATAACTTTCTCTAGAATATATTATGTAATTACTAGGCAAAGTCGCGGGAAAAATAAGACAGTACCATACCAAAGCCTGTGAATATATTAAAGAGAACACCTACCTTTACTACTGATGCAAAGTTATCATCTAGGATTATAATATCTGAGCTTTCTTTTGCAACTTCAGTTCCTTGGATGCCCATAGAAAGACCAATGTCTGCCTAAAAATACAAAATAGTAAAGCACGAGATTAACGATAACAAGGTTTTTTTTAGTTAACAGGAATTATTTTAATAATAAGAAATGGAGGCACAACAAGCACGAAGAAAACTACGGCACAGGAATTATCCAAGGCATCTCTATGTTAATTGTAACAAATATGTTGCTAGAAATGCATTAAATTTAAGGCCAAAAAACGAGAAAGAAATGCATTCAACTTAATGCTCTTGCGGAGAAAAACACTTCGCTGACAAATAATGGCATTCTTTCGGTTTTAGAAAACATTTTCTGTTTTTACTTCCTTTTTCATAAAATATTACAACAGTATCAACTTATTTTCACTTAGTAGTTAATTTTGTTTTCAAATATATGCAAAAAACTATTTGTGAAATCAAGAAATGAAAGAAGAAAACATTTTATTAAACCAAACAGCCCTTAATATTTCCTTAAAAAGCACACAATGAGACTGGCCTTTTCTCCATTCTCTCTTCATTTCTTCCTCCTCTCTCCAACTTTTCAAATGTTATTCAAGCACATTAAGCTGGTTTATTTTTAGAATGTACTATTAGAAGGCAGCAGCTATTGTTTTCATGATAGAAAAAGCTTTTTGTTCATAGAAAAAATATCTCAAATCACCACTGATTGCATTTGTATTCCAAAAGTTATATCGGAAGTAATTATTGTTACATCCGGAATGGTGTTGATAGCAGCAAACTTTTGACATTCATTAGGCTTTTGGCATTCAACTGCAACTACATAAATCCTACGTGAATACATTAGAAAAACTCCCTACTAAAGAATTTCATGTCTATCAGAAGAATTTTAACGAGAAAAGTTTATGCAAGTCATGCCAATCATATACGGATGCTCCATGACATAATGTTCAAATGTGTTCACAGTGAAATATATATGGTTTTCAGTCAAAGGGATGCATCCAAAGAAAGTGACAGACCTCATGAAGTGCAGGAGCATCATTGGTACCGTCTCCTGTGACAGCAACAACTTCCCCTCCTTTACGTAGGGCTTGCACAAGCAAAAGCTTGTCAGTAGGAGAAGACCTCCCCATGACCTATAATTATTCATTTTAATAGTCAGAAGAAAATTACATAATTAAGTCGGATGTAATCTGTGGCTAGAGTTCTTAACACAACAGCATTTCCTTGTACAAGATTAAAAATGGAGGACAAAAAAATCCATCTATCAATATCAGATAATGCATATAACAAAAAAAATCACAACATCCACCCAAAAAAGTGAATACACCAAAAACAGAAGTAGAAATCACAATGAAAGAAACATACAGTTATTTTCTTGGCATAATCTTCTCTTTCCTTTTCAGATAGTTCACGGAATTTCTTTCCTTCAATTATAGTTGGCTCAACGGCTTCTTCACTTGAAGCCAGTATTCCACACTCCAAAGCTATTGCCTTAGCTGTTTGGAGGTTGTCTCCGGTAACCATGCGTACCTGTAAAATCGAAACGACAGAATGTGTTGGGTTCCCATATTACATTTTGGGGTAACACCCTTGCCATAGTAAAGAAAAAAATTACAATCAATATGACACAGCACGCCTAAACCATAACCAACAAACATAAAACGCATTACCTTAACACCGGCATCAGAGCAAAGTCTTACAGCATCTTTGACACCAGGGCGACAAGGATCCTGAAGATACAGATTAGTTTTAACTTAATAAAGAATAAAGGATTGCAGGGTAATTTGAACGCGATAAGGACCAAGCCATCTCTAATCTCAGCAACAAATAGTAGGATTAGGGGTTTAAGAATATAACTATGAATATGCCAGAATGCAACTCATTTGTACATAAAATGGCAGTAATGAGACGTGTCAAGACAATGAACCAAGAAATCTACCCTTGCAGTTTACCTTTATTCCAACAATAGCAAGCAAAACAAGTTCATGTTCCGGTAAGGACCATTGGTCTAAGTCCTGTTCACTAGATGGAACTTTGTCTAGTTCATATGACCTGTATGCAATGGCTACACAACGCAAGCTGCGAGCAGCCATGTCATCAATAGATTGCTTGAAAAAAACCTGCAAAGGGATTTTAAAAAATATATCAAAATAGTTAGGAAATTGCCAAAAAAATGGTCACCTGCTCACTGTTGTGATAATTTTTCAGGTCAAGGGCTATATTACCATATTACATAATGGCTTTATTCTACATCAGAGTAATTTCAAATGACACTATAATCACATTGATAAGAAAAATAGATATGGTGGTAACCTTAGTCCATGTATTTTTCCTTCATTTCTGATCGTTTATAAACCAAAAGAAATTACATCTCCAATGTTTAACTTAATGAATTTCATTCCATCAGGAAAACTCTGTAGGACTTTTTTTTTTTTGAGAAAGTAAACTCTCTAGGACCTCAAACTACATTTACTAACCTTCTTCTCTTCAATGGATTGCAATTGACCATCTGAATCAAGATATTGAGTGCATGCTCCAAGAACTATCTCTGCAGCTCCTTTCCAATGTATATGTACTTCAGAACCCCCCTGACACGAAAATTACATAAGTATATCTGATTAGCGTAGAAAAGACCCTAGAAAATTAATGTAAATGAATGAAACATGCAACCATGCATGTTACGAATTGAAACACATGGATGAATAAATATCTTGAGCTAGTTCACAGATTGCTCCAAATGAGAAGGTGCATCATTAAATATTTTTGTCAAATGATTACCAGCTTCAAAGCAACACCACCTCGCTTTTTCTCAGAATTGAAGGGGAACACATGGAGAACTTTTGAATTTGATCTGGTAACATCAAAATTCATTCCCAGCTGCCAAATTCAAATTAGTTCATCATCAAAATCAACAGATTAGAAGGAGGGTGGGGGGGAGTGATCAAGAAAAACATAATACACAAAAAAAAAAAAAAAAAAATCAGTATGGGCACTACCTTTAATGCCCATGAAAGAATTGCCTTTTCTGTAGGAGATCCAGTCACCTCTGTCTCTCCACCGTCCTACCAAATCAAATACAGCAGCAAATTTAATTCTTTATAGGCACAAGAAATAGTAATCCGAAGTTTTCATAAAGTTAGAACGATGGTAGTGACATTTAAAGAGGAAGATAATAGGTTAATAAAGAATTTTCTATTAGTTTTTATGCCACTAACATTGACAACAAGACCAGCATAATCGCATACCCGTAAATAAAAAACCAATTAACAAAGTACTCTTCCTCCTAAATAAAAATCCAATCAAGACCATGAACAAATCCTTGAGTTAATTTAGCACTGCAAATCATAAAAGGGAATTCGAGTTACAATTGTTCAAATCATGTATAAAAGGTAAACCTTGGGAACAAAAACATTTCCGGTTGTATTCTGTGCAATGCCCTCATTTATCAGAGACAAAGCTTTTGTATGCAACTTTGATGAGTCGTCTGGTGGATTTGCTTTTGTGCTCCCAACATATGCCTCAACTACAGTCATCTGTAATGTCATAAAGTAAACATCATAGTAATTTAAGTATTCAAATTAAATGAAGATATTTTTTATACTTAACGGTTAAAGCATAAAATAATAGGCTAAAAAAATGTGAAAATCAAAATGGGATATTTTTTTATTCAGAGATTATACATAAATTAAAAGCTGTAGTCATAATTCCCTCTAGATTGTCCAAGCCTCATATAATGAAACTCACCTGATTTAAGGTCAATGTTCCAGTCTTATCACTGCAAATTGTTGTGGCAGAGCCCATAGTTTCACAGGCGGATAGCCGCCGTACCTGCACATTTTTTGGTTGCCAAAGATGATGCTTTACAACTAAAAATAACATAAAAGACTGATGCGTAAAATGGTACTTACCAAGGCCTTGTCAGCCATCATTTTCCGCATTGAGTATGCCAAGCTAGTGTGAAAGAGGCACAGGAATAACCCACATTAGAAGCAAATAATATCAGTGGCCCAGTTTTGGCCATATCTGTGTTGCATAACGAAAATATGAAATAAACTAGGCACTTGTACTTACGTTAAGGTAACTGCCAAAGGTAGACCTTCAGGCACTGCAACAACCACAATTGTGACCTGCACGGCATGTATTTGGTTATAAACTACTAAAATATATATATATATATATATATATGTGTGTGTGTGTGTGTGTGTGTGTAAAATACTTCAAAACTCGCACTTACTGCAATGGTAAAAATTTTGATGACCCCATCTACTGCATTGCTGGCACTAGTCTTTCCGGCAACAAATTCAACTTGTCCATCTACATCTTTGGTATGGCCGGAAAAGTATCTACAATTTCAGAGTCAAAATATAGCATTTCAAAAAGGTACAAAACCGGTTTCATGAGTTAAAACATAAAAAAGGAAAAGAAAATATAGAGCAATTCTAGATTACCTTCCCAATAGGACAGCAAGCACTAAAACAGCTACACTAAGCCCAACTACACCAATAAAAGTTGCTACTCCATTCAAGCGTACCTATTACATATCAAATAAAGCAATCGCACTTTTAACATATATGTTTCCATTAAGCTACAGCTAAAGTAACAGCCTTCCTTTTTTTTTGTTTTGGAGGGAATAGGGGGAACCTGTAACGGAGTTTCTTCTCCATTGTCCTCTGAGATACTTGCCATCAACAATCCCCATTCGGTATTTATACCAACGCCAGTTACCTACAACGAATGGCAGTCTAAAATGTGACTTCTAGTGGTGGCATTCTGTATACTTGATTTATTTCTTTAAAGATCACTACAAGCATAACAACACAGGAGTATTTTGGGCACTTTTGCATGGAGAAGAAGAACGCCAGTTAACGACAATGAAGACCAGAATGATAATAAAAATTCAACAAAAATAATTGTTGAAAGAATCAAATTCATAGCATTAGAAAGACACATGTAAATTATTATAATTAATAATTAAAAAGAATAACTCATCGAAAAAATAGTATAGTAAAGGCAGTTTATTATTACAAACGAAAAAATAATTTCACATTTCCAATCTGAAAAAGAGATAGGATTAAGCTATCCAGTTCAAAATATTTTAATTGATTGACAAGGGAATGGATCCCCTATGTACATGAACACCAATTCTAATTTTGTGCCTAGAACCATAATGCAACAAACTTCATAAGCCAGAGCTTTATGCACTAAAACAATTCAAAACCCTAAATAATTTTTTGTCAACAATAGTATCTATTTTATTAAGAAATTTCTTGTGAAAAACAGTTATAAATCCCAAATAACCAATCATAGTTGGGGGGGGGGGGGGGGGGGAGAAAAGAAGAAAAAAAAAAAAAGATAAAAAAAAAAAAAAAATTTTATTATTTTTA
>Ga0214544_1005175_pt1 | contig 25542 bp, 16 predicted proteins | sample CNSS3metaG_FD_160074 | JGI IMG/M metagenome (GOLD analysis project Ga0214544, IMG submission 160074) | Root nodule microbial communities from cowpea collected in UCLA plant growth center, Los Angeles, California, USA - CNSS3 | ecosystem: Host-associated > Plants > Roots > Nodule | place: USA... | reverse complement strand
TGTCAAAATGGGTTGGAACTCGTCAATTCGGTCCATCATGGGTTCGGGCCGGATTGGGTTGAAATTTTTTTATAAATTTTAATATGGGTTCATTTTTGACCCGGGTCACTTAGAACCCGGCTCATCCGGGTTGAACTCGTGGTGAGCCGGGTTGGCTCACAAACCCGCAAATAAAGGGTTACGCAAGTGTGTTTTGTTAAGTTGGACTTTGCATATAGGTCAGGTTAGGTTTAGGGATGGCAATTAGGGCCTGGCCCGCGAGCCCGGCCCGCAGGCCTGCAGAAAAAGCGCGGGGCGGGCCAGGATATTGAGCCCGTAGGCCCGCGCGGGCTCGGCCCGCGGCCCACGCGGGCCGGCCCGCAAGCCCGCATAAAATTTTTAAAAAAAAAAAAAACTTGCACTTGTGTATATTAATTACTTCTTTTATGGACTCTTGCATTAACATTTCAAATTCTTGTATAATTGGAAAAGACAAGTATTATGTAATTTTTAATGTGCTAAAATTTAAATAATACATTGTGTATGTCATAGTATGAATATGATGAAAATGTTGAATTATCAATTTATCATCTAATTCCCCAAAGTCTTTACTTAATTTTGTGAACTTCTTAAAGTTTCCTAATTTTTAAACATTGAAAATTTTATCATAAAAAAAATAAATAAATAAAAAAATTTAAAAAAAAAAGCGGGCCGGCCCGCGGGCCAACGTATATGCGAGGCGGGGCGGGCCGGCCCGCGGTGTTCGGGCCTTATGCGGGGCGGGCCTAAACGGGACGGGCCGGTCCGCATTGCCACCCCTAGTTAGGTTGCTTTTTTAGCCAACACATAGATAATTTGGTATTTTTTTATTTTATTTTGTATTTGGATTGTATTGAAGTTTATTTAGATTTTAATTGTAGTTATAATTTAGTTTTGACTGAAAAAAAATTATCCCTTTTAATTAAGTGAGTCTGTGAGTCGGTCAACCCGTTTAACCCACCAATCTGTGGTGGGCTGGGTCAAGTTCATTTTTCTTTTGACTCGCTAATAAATAAGTCACCCGTAGTGGGTCGAGCTGGACCGAACCAAATTAACCGTTTTCACATCTCTATATTTATATTTATATCAGTGTGTGTTAGTATCATTGTTAAGGAGACATAAATATCACACCGAAACAAATATTTTAAATGAAGTCGTTTATAGTGATAGATGTGATTATAGCGACCAATAATTTAAATTTGAGTTTGAGTTCGAATTTCTTGTCCAAAACAACTAATACTCCGTATTTCGTTTAAGATTTTTGTGATAAAAAATAAAGGATTGGTGGCAATATATTTTTTATTATTATTAGTTAGACGTGACGTTTTTTGTGATAAATAGCTTAGAATATTTTGATTTTGTAACGACATTGTATTATTAGTTAGAAGTAGTGAAGTTAACACTATAATACGTACGTCAAGTTTGATTGCGTTCATTTGATTGGATTGGGAAAGTCTTTAATTTGATCACGCAATTCTTTCACAAACATTGTAGAGATTAAATTCTTAATTACCTGCTTAATTTAAAACTTTACTTGTTAAACCCGAGTTAAAAATAGTGATTAATAATTATCTCGAAATTTTAAATATGGTGGGGTTGTGAGTAGTAAAAAAATGCAAGAAAGAAAGTGTGTAGAAAGAATGATGAGGGCATGGTTGTACCTGGCATGCATGATTGCACGCTAACGAAAAAAAAGCAAATGAATGACGCAGTGAAGAGAGGAACCATGCAATGCAACACTTTTGCTTCCCTCATCAGACATCATCATGGGACATTTCTCATGCTCTTTTCTTTTCTTAATTATGCCTTTCATCGTCTTCTTCAATCTGCTGCTATCAAACTATGCGACAAACTCTTCCTAAAATATTTGCACCTTCCTCAAAACTTTCTTCATTATTAAATAATTAATTACAATATAATATTTTAGTTTAAACAATATAAATTTTAGTTCTCATTTCGACCATTTATTATTGGTTTGGTAAAGATTGATTATCTTTTGAAAATATTTCGAATGATAATTTAAAAAATGTAGAAAATAAAGTTTTTAATGCTACATTCACAGGTAGTTTTTGTTGATGGTGGTTGAAACGCAAGGAAATCTGCGAATGGTGATGGAGGCGTTTTTCAGTGAGGCTCACATATAGGTGATTTCAGTTGATGGTGGTTGAAATGCAAGGAGATCTGCAAATGGTGATAGAGGTGTTTTTCAGTGAGGCTCACATATAGGTGATTTTCGTTGATGGTGGTTGAAACGCAAGGAGATATGCAAATGATGATGGAGGCGTTTTCCAGTGAAGCTCACATGCTTACTCGTGTTATTGCAGGTTTCAACCATTTTTGAATAATTTTCTTTTATTTTTAACGTATTTTATCCTTCAATTGTTATTAGAATCGAGACAATAACGATGAGATATGTCTCGGGTAAGAACCGAGACATAAAAGTGAATTTTTTTTACCTCATTTAAATATGTCTCGGGTCTTAAATCGAGATCAAATAATCAAAATAACCGTGACAGAAATCCTGTCATTTTTGTTTCATTTGATTAGATGTGATTAATGCATTCTTAAGTTATCTTTAATTATATTCAATAAAAATGATGTTTATATTTAAATTAACTTGTTGATATTTTTGAACACTAATTATAAATAAAACTGAATTGGTTAACATTTTCTTATATCTCATTGAAAAAAAAACGAAAGAGTTAGAAAATTCCTTGAACTCCTAATATGCATGCTTGTTTTGAAAAGGGATGATTATTATATAATTGCAATAATCACAATGATGATTAAGATAACATTGATAAACAATAACTTAAGTTGGTCCAAAAAAACAATGATGGAAAAGATGAGAGGGAATATATTGACTTTGATGATGGAAGCAATTCGCCATGAAAAGAAGGATGATGTTGGAGAATGATGATGAGACTCTCCACGATTTGTTGACCACACACATTCACAATGTATAAACTCAATAACTAAATTTTGGAAACGATTAAATTTGTCATTATAATTTTAAAAATTTAAGAAGAGTTCATTATATTTTAAATCTTTAAATGTTTAATTGAAATTGTATTTTGTATTTGCCATAAATTTTGAATTAATTTTATTTTCATACTTTATGAATTTATATAGTCTAGTTGACGATGTTAACAAGTTTATGAGGTAACAAATCATATTATACATGGAATTAAAATTAAATATTAATTTGTATGGAGGTTCAATTTTAATCTATTATGTATAATTGTTTGTCACAAACGATTCAATGTTAATGTGGAAAACATCGTACGTTCATGGTATGATAAAATTTATACAAAATTATCAGTGAAAAAGTAAAATACAATATTTGTTAAAAGTTTAGGTAACAATAAGTAATTAATCCTTAAATGAGATTCCATTGAATATTATATATATAAAGAAAATTAATGTTGTAAAATATTGAAGAAGAATATAAAATAATAGTACTTAAAAGTAAATGTGACGACTTCAGTTACAGTAACTCGTGTGCCCCGACCACGCCCTTTCAGTGAATTCATCATTTTGTTTTGATATGCTTTTTCAAGTGTCAGACTTACGTATATCAGAATAATGATAAATGTTCTTAATATTTCAGACGACAGTGAGTAAATAAAATGCAACAAAATGATAATTTTAATTCATAAAATTATAAATCACTGTCAATTTCATATTTTTAAAAAATATTTAATCTTTAAATGTGTAAAATTAGGATAACTACGTTCTATGGTTAAATTCTGTATAAGCATTCAATTAATTTTACATTAAATTTGATATAAAATTGTGAGACTGATTTTGTACTTTTTCTTATAGTTTTTGAGAATTAAATAAAAAAATGTTTAGTTTCTTAAATAATTAACTATTATCTGTTTACACATTTAATAATTAATTTAGCTGTTTGTCCATAAAATATAAGAAAATGAAGTTAAAAACAAAAAAGCATATATTAAAAATTCCTTCTTTTTTCAAAGTTGTAATTATTTAATGTTCTAATGTATTTGATTCTTCTGAGTATTTAGAGAGAAGTTATATAAGAGATATATAATAATAATAATAAAATTTGAGTCCAACCACACAAAAATTTGATACAAATCTCGACTTAAAATTTTGAGATAATGTCTTTATTAAGATATTCAATTTTCTATTTTAATCTATACTTACTTAAATTCTCAACAGTTTGTTTAAGGTGTATCACTTATCACCATTAAAACTAAATTTTCTTTATTAATAATTACTTTTACGTAAATACTTCATAATAATATTATATATAATATAGTTTTGAAATTCTACATAAACATATTATAAATAATAATAATAATAATAGTAATATATATTTCATTCCCATAAATCACAAACAATGAAAGAAATATTATTTTTATTAATATTATTCTTAAAATAATTTTATTATGTTTTATTAGCTTTATTATTGAGGCATTTAATATTATATCCTTTAATTTGACTTTTTAATTTATATTAAATATTTTGTGTATTTACTTTTTTTTATTAGTGTAATAATTATACCAATAATGTTATTATTACTAATAATATTAATAATTTTATTATTAATAGCACTAACTATGTTTTTAATTTTTTATTTTCGATATATGACTCTTTTTTTTTCAGAATTCTTGGTTTCTTTAAAGTTACAAATTATCACCTTTGATCTTAGTCTGATATAGCATTAGTTAAGTACTTACATGTTAAATAAAAAGTTAAATAATTATTGTAAGTGATAAATACTAGTATTATCATATAATAAAAAAATTATAAAATAGTAAAATAAATGTTATTCAACTATCTGAATATAAGGACTCAAACCATTAATTTAAAATTTTGAAGAGATAAAAATCGAACTTCTTTTAAGAGAATGAAAACCTAAAACAAATAGCTTTATTTTAAATTAAAAATAAATAAAATTTAGATAAATTACGTACACAGTGCCTCCTGCGTGTGCGTATTTTTTAAATATACGTGATATTATATTAGTAGGTGATAATAATGTAATATTATTAAGTTAATATATAAAATAAAATTATATTTATTAAAAATAAAATAAAATATATTAGAAAAGATAAAAGAATGTTTGTTGATAAATAAAGAAAACAGAAGAGCAGAGATTGGCGATTTTATAAAAGTATTTGTAAAAATAACGGTCAATTTTTAAAAAATAAAATTGGTAGTTTAAAATGTGGACACAAAAGAGGAAATCCTCTTAATATATCAGTATAAATTAATAACCCATTCAAACCTTATTGAAATTAAATCTCGTCTCATTACAATTTTTTTTTACCTTTTTCTTTTATCAATAGTAAACTTTCTTATACACACATTTACATAAATATTTACAAGAATAATGGATTAATAAGTTTTACAAGTGAGTCTGAACAAACAAATCTACCTATTGAATCATTAAATCCTACATTAATATTGTGCATATTGTTCCTTCACATGTGATGCTCATTCTAAAAATAGAGGTCATCCACAACACAATAACTATCCTACAAATAGCCCATTTCTACTTAAAGTTTGCAATTAATTTTGTCTACAATCTATTTCATAAACATGTTTATAAAGTTTTTCCACTTACTTTGCCTAACTAGATTTGAGTATTTTTTTTTTATTATTATTATTAGCAAGTAGACTTGAGCATGACTTGGGTGTTAAAAACATTACGATAAAGTCATAGGTGATAACTTGAGGAGAAAGACATCACAACATCTTAAATAAGTTACTTTTATTTAAATATCCAAAAAAAATTTACATGACATTATATTTAATTATTTTTCACTTTCTCTTTTTCTTTACAAATACAAAATTTTACTTTTTTATGATTATTTTATCTCTATATAAGTGTGAAATGGTTGTTCTTTACCTTGTAAAAGTTGAAATCTCTTTGGTTGGTCAACAAATATCTCATCTAGTAAGTAACCATTTAAAAATGCAAATTTTAAGTTCAACAAATATGTCATCTAGTAAAAGAAGACAACAAAAATTTCATATCAATTCAAGTTCAATTTCAAAGTGATTTTTCAAGAAGCAAGGGACTTGTATAAATTATATTGGTGTGAAATTTCTTTGTATTTTTTTAATGCTGATGTGGGCCTTAACTGGGTCTTGATTGAGCCTCCATTTGGGCCTTGTGGACGTCCAACCCTAGTCAAACTAGGTCAAAGACTCACCGCATCATGAAGACTAGGGTCATTTTAGGCATTTTAGTATTTTACTCTTCAAATAGAGTTTTTCTTCCATGGAATTTCACCTTCTTTTATTTTCTTAACTATGGATTTGTAGAATATCCCATACCTTCTGTCATGAATATTAGTAAACTATGATTAAATCTTCAACAACTAAAAAATCCAAAACAAAGGAATATTAAAACATTAAATAAAAAATAAATATGTTACAGTTATTATAAACATAATTTCAACAGCAACTAACAATCTAAAATACATTTTAAATGTTTCTTAAAATATGATTTTATTATAAGAGGTTTTAGAATGATTAACTTTAAGTAAATATTCTTAAATATAATAAGAGGTATTGGAAAAAGTTACGGAGTGGAGGAAACAATTACCCGAAATATTACATTGTGTTTGGATAAAACATTTCAACAATGCTTAGAAATTGAAATGCTTTTTATTTAAATTGCTTGTAATTAAATTCCATTCATTTTTTAAATAACTTGTTTGAATAAGGAAATTAAAATACCTTACATTTCAATTTCTTGTTTGGAAAAAAAAATTGAATTTATTGTGAGATAAAATTTAATTTTAACAATATTTATTTTACGCTTAATTATGTTTTGAGTTCATGATAAATTTGGAAACATGCTTGACAACCCAGATGGGTCGGCAGACCCAACTATGCAACCGAATTGGTTAGACCCGACGACCCACCCGAGCTGGACCGACTAGGAAGCCCAGACAGGTTGGGTGGCCCGATGATCTAGAGGCCTAACGGCCCATACTACACGATTGTGCCGTTAAGTTCGTCAATATGGCCCGGTCAAACTCGTCTAGGTCATGGGCCCAATGCTCCAAACGGGTCTGATGACCCGAACGAGCCCGACGACCTGGACGGGCCCGACGAGTTGAACAAGCCCAACAATCCGGACGAGGCCGAATACCCGGACGGGTCCGAATACCCGGACGGGTCCGAATACCCGGACGGGTCCGACGACCCAGACGGGCCCGTACACCCAAACAAGCCCAAAGACCTGGATGGGTCTGATGACTAGGATGGGCCTGAGGACCCGGACGGGCCCGACGACTTGGACACGTCCGACGACCCGGACAGACCTGACTACCTAGACGGGCTCGAGACTCGAACAGGCCTAACAACTCGTATGAGCCCTTTCAAAACATCGGGTTTGTCCGGATAGTCTTGCCTGTACAAGTCATCGGACCCGTCTAGATCGTCAGGACCGTTTGGGTCATCGTTCTCGTCTGAGTCATCGGGCCCGTCTGAGTCATCGGGCCCGTCTGGGTCGTCGGGCCTATTTGGGTCGTTAGACGTGTCCAAGTCGTCGGGCCCATCCGAGTCGTCGGGCTCGTCCGAGTCCTCGGGCCCATCCTAGTCGTCGACCTGTTCGGGTCTTCGGGCCCATATGGGTGTACGGGCCCAATGATTTCGAAGGGCCCGTCAGGGTCGTCGGGCTCGTCCAGGTCGTCGAGATCTTCCGGGTTGTTTGGCCCGTCTAGGTCGTCAGGCCCGTCCGAATCATCGGGCTCGTTTGGATCGTCGGGCCAGTTTGGGTCATCAGACTTGTTTCGGTCATCAGGCCCGTTTGGGTTGTCAGGACCGTCCGGTTCGTCAGGCCTGTCCGGGTCGTCGGGCACGTCCGGGTCATCGGGCCCGTCCGGGTCGTCGGGCCCGTTTGGGTCGTCAGGCACGTTCGGGTCTGTCCGGGTCGTCGGGCACGTCCGGGTCGTCGTGCACGTCCGAATTGTCTAGAATGTGAGGTTGAGTGAGAATAATTTCAAATTCTACCTATTTTGAGAGTATTTGAATTTCTACTAATTTAGCTAATTGAAATCCTTCAAAAAAATGCTTGCATTTGAAATGCTTTCTAATTTCTATATCCAAACAAAGCATTTCATTACAAAAAAATCTAAATTCTTCAAAAAAATGAATTGTTTCACTAAAATAGTCTATCCAAACACACTCTTAGATTTGATAGTTAGTTTCTTGACTATATGAGCTGTAAACGTGCAATGATTACTTATTTATTCGTATTTAAAAATAAATAAAATTAACAAATTTGTATACTAATAAAAAATGTTTTTGCTATTTAGTTTTATTATTTGGAAAGGATTTGTTTTCTAAACTACTTTTCATGGAAGCTTGACATTTTATAAAAAAAAGAGAAAACGTTTTTAGGATTTTATAAGAATATTTCTTACCTATAAGAGATGAAATGACTGAACTATAGGAACTGCGACTAAAACATGTCCATATCTTGTCGTTGAGAGTCTATCGTCCCAAAAAGCAACATCTTTGATCATATAAATTTAATATCCATAATATCTATAAAGTTATTCCAATATATATATATATATATATATATATATATATATATATATATATATATATATTTATTTATATATATTAGAAAAATATACCTTGTAACTTTTTTAGAAACTCGAGTGTTATATTTTACTGTCAACACATAATCATCAGACTCACAAGGTCATATGACTTATAAGACATGTATTACAATAATTTTTAAAATTATTGACAATATTATATCGATGGAAGCAAATTGTTAATAAATTTGAATTATCAATAGATTTTATTGATAGTTTTAAAATTTATATTACCAACCAACAAATTTACTGACAAATTTAAAAGTTTTAATTATTGACAAAAATTTTTGATGTAAAATTTGTCAGTAGTTATATACCTTAAAACCTTAAAATTCATCAATAAAATCTATTGATAATTGAAAGTTCTTATTAACACATATTTTGTTTTTTATTTGTAAAATTCATTGGTAATTACATACCTTAAAATCTATCATAAAATTAATTAGTATTTTAAATTTTTTAATATTGATAGATTTGGACATCGATAAATTTGTTGATAAGAAAAAAAATAGACAAATTTCCAGTCCACATCTAGCCAGAAATATATTATAAAGGTTAAATCATTTCAGAGGTCTCTATTTTTGTAACAAAATCTCAAGTAGGTCTCCTGTAACATCCATACTTAAAAATATATTTTTATCATGATGTAGTTTTTACTTGTTGAAAATAACAATAAAAAGAAAACAAAACTAATAAAATATATATATATATATATTAAAAAATATTAGTTAAAAATATATTACTTAAAATATTATTAAATAAGTGTGTGAATTAAGAAAAATGAAGAATCTTCTAAAGAGATAAGAAGATAAGTTCAGAAGATAAGAAGGAAAAAAAAAGAGAAAAGAAAAGAAAAACTAAAGAGAGAGAAGATAAGAAGAAAAAAGAAAAAACTAAAGAGATAAAAATTATCTCTTCATTAATGAAAGCAATGATGATTTGAAAAAATAAACACATGTGTGACTTATATATATACACATATATATGTATATATATATATATACATATATATGTATATATATATATATATATATATATGTATATGTATATGTATATGTATATGCATGAAGATGAAAGGAAGTGAAATAAATAAGTTACGTGAGAGAGAAAGAAAGAAAGAAAGAAAGAAAAGAGAAATAGAAGGAGAGAGAGAAAGAAGAGACAGAGAAAGAGAAGATACAAAGAGAAAGTTTAGAGTAAAGATTGAAAGATATCCTAATCCTTTTCAAATATTATTAGTGTGACATTTCAATCAACAAGGTAAAGGGGGTGAGGTTAAGTTATTTTTATATTAATCTTGATAAACTCATGGTATTATATTAATCTTGATAAACTCATGGTATTATATTAATCTTTTAATTATTTTGAATCATATATTATTATATTCACTTCTATTTAACTTATTTTCATTTAATATCCTCTTATATTTATTTAATTTATTTCCAGCTATCCGTTCCTTTATTTCATTTAATTTATCTTTAATCGTGCACTGATCTTTATTTTTTTATTTAATATCCAGTTACATATTGATCATGTTTATTTATTTTATTTAATTTATCTCTAATTATGTACTAGTCTTGTTTATTTACTTTATTTAATTTGTCCTCTAATTATATACTGATTTTGTCCTTTTATTTCACTTAATTTATCTAATTGGTCATGATTATTTATTTTATTTCACCTCCAATTATTTACTGATCTATTTATTTATTTAATTTAACTTATTTTTTTATTAGTCTTGTTTATTTATTTTATTTTATTTTTAGTCATGTATTTTATATTATTTAATCCTTCGTCTTGCTCACATTTTCCCTTTTTTTTTCCCTCCATCTGCAGCTGTACCCCACTACATTCAACACACAACACCACATCAAAATCACAATCATCACCAACCAATCACTCACACTCTCTCTCTAGTACTTCGATTCCTTTCATTACCACCAACTAAACAAAAAAGAAAAAAAGAAAAAAAATTCAACCATGAATTCAAAAATAGATAAATTTAACGATTGAATATTTACCCCATTTCCACCGTGTCATTCTTCTATGAAAGCATGTGCATAAACTTTACCACAAAAGGTAACGGAGAAGACTATGCAAACTGAGATTGACGCAGCACAAAATGCTTCAGCACAATAGCTATTCTTGGACTTGGCCCACTAAACAAATACCTACCTAATTACTTATTATATATATTATATATTATATATTATATATTATATCTACTACAACAACAATAATAGTTGTCCACAAAAACTACGAGGAACCACAACCTGCATCATCAACAACGATACCAAGAGGCCTAAATTGGCATTCACCAACTATGTCTCAAAATAAAATATCTTCATCGACATCTAGTACAAGGAGACATGCATTCTTACAACCTCAAATTTAGACATCTACGATGAAGATGCTTTATGAACTACAGTGAATTAGGTAAACATTTCATTCCAGACCAATTTCGTACCCATCTTCATTATTTGTTGTACTAATATCTCAAAAAAAAAAGTGTGGATCTTTGACGAAAATATAAAATATTATATTTCAACTCAAACACGTTGTAAATTTTTTGAAGTTATTAATTTCGTTTAAGATTCTGCTAGTTAGAAGTGCACACAGCTTCAGGATTCGAACGTATGAATTCCACACGCGTATACGTACTTTTATGGTAAGTAATGGTGAGTGTATGAAACTAGTAGGTCATGATTGAGCTGTGGAATCCGATCTATAAGTATATTTATTGATTTAATTAGTTGGATAATAGTTACTTTTGTTCATACGTGTCAATTGTATCCATTTATAAGAAGGTTTCTAATAAGCTACCAATCGAGTCCCAATTTTAAAAAAAAATGTTTCAATTAGATCTTTTTATAAAAATATTATTAACATTGTTAACTTATTAATGACTTTTACCACTAAATTTTAATATAAATATCAATACTTAATTTTGTAAGTCATTTTAAATATCAATACTGTTAACAATGTTATAATTCTTTTGTAAAGAGACTTAATTGAGATATCTTTTCAAAAGTTGAAACTCAAAAAGGAACTTAATTGAGACATCCTTTCAAAAGTTAAGATTCAATTGACACATTTTTAAAAAACAAGTATCAAATTGACACATCCAAACGAAAATGAATATCATCTGACTAATTAAACCTATATTTATTATTCAATTTTGGTCATTAAAATATGTATTTTTTAAAATATTAAATTATTTAATTTTAAATAATGTAGTCTATTTTAAAAAAAAAAGTATTATAAAATATCTAACTAAAAAAGTATGTTTTGACATTACAAATTAAAAAAATCAAAATTTACAATAAAATTCAACCCAAGACCAATTTTATTAGATTAGGTGCAGTCTAGGAGGTGCGATGAGACAAAATGATCACATAAGAACTCCACAACCATTTTAGAATAAATATAAGCATTATAACTGGTTTTGCCCTAAAACAACGGTGACTGAATCGGAAGATAGATAGATAGTAGACATAATTATATACCAGTCCAATCAAAACAATATCAGCAAAGACAGTACCATGATGTTCTAGTCCTAAAATCATGCTTAAGTATGATCTAGTGAAGATTTTATGAACGCAGAATTTCAAACTTTTTCTTTTTTAAAAAAATACCCACTTACCATTGTGGGTAAGAAGGGTCAGAACAATTCAACCGCAGTAAAGTAAACAGAAGCTCGTGCGATAATGAAGGACCAGATTATGCAATCTATCCTACATCGGCAGATAAACTGGTTCTGGATAATTCAGATAGAAGAGATTTCTGGATTAAAACTTTTGAAGCAATGGATTTTTGTCTAAATAATAGGTTGGCTAGAACTACTTAATTGATAAGCTCATTGTATGCTGAACTAATACTTGAACAAAATAAAAAAGGACTTTGTTTTGATGAACTTCAATATGAATCTTGTTGAAATAAGATTTCGAGAAAAAAAAAAAAAAACTTTTTAACAAAACATATATAGCCCTTTTCATGAAGGAAAACTCTTCTGAAAATGGTAGAGTAGGAAAATTTAATTCCTGGATGCAGACATATATAGCAGACACTAGAAACGGCTCAATGCTTAAAGGAAATACTAAAACCGCGAATGACAGTAATCTGAAACCATCTTGAATCTACCAAAAATTGTAAACGGTGAAAACTTCATAAATATAAGGCAACGCGAAAGCAAAGCACTTACATAGGTGTTGGAAAATTATTATCATATGAGGTACATGATAGAATAGTAATAAGTTGAAGATCTATAAGAGTTTTTTTATCAGTTCAAACGTCTGCGTCTTGGGGCACGAGAATCTCCACTATCCACATCAGACAATCTTGAAGCATCATTCCTCCTCCTAGAAGAGGATGTTGACAAGGATACCATGGAATCAATCTCCACAGCAGTGTCCACTTGACTCTCTGAATTTATAACAGCGCCAATGCTTGAAAAAGAATCCCTGTCATCAACCGGAGGTGAAGGTTGTTCTTGGTTCCTGCCAATTGCATTGCTACGGAAATAAGCCTCCAGTAACCTTTCAGCAGAAGTGAGTGCTGAAAGAGTAGAAAGCGTTGCTCTGTGTGATTGTGTTCTTCGAAGCAAATGGGATTGTTGCACCCTACTTCGGTTATCCCCTGCCTCAGCAGTATTATTAGCATTATTCTGAGCAAAAGCCATCACATCCTCTGGGAGTGGCCCTAAATTCTGCTCTCTCCGCATCCCTCGAGCAGTCAAGAACCTACTTAGCAAGGAAGTAGTTCTCTCTGCATTTTCACGGCCACCATCCACTTCATGTGGCTGAACATAATCACGAGTAAGATCAATTCTACTCCCAAGACGCCGAATCATCTCTTCCACAGGGAGTGCAAATGCATTTCTCTGAATGGTTTGTCTCAGACTCTCAACCCTCCTTGCTTGGGGCCTAGGAGGGATCTTGAGAGCAGAATCCTCCTCATGACCTCGGACATTGTTTCCTCGCCCATATATTGGGGTAACACTTTTGAGAGTCACCTCTCCCTTGCAAACTGGGCACTCTTTCGCATCAGAATGCAGATGCAACCACCTATACAGGCAAGGCCAACAAAACAAATGGCCACAACAAGTCACAACAGGATCCCTTGAGAGGTCCAAACAGATGTTACAATCAAAAAAGTCTCCATCAGTGCCACTACCCTTCTCAACATCATCCTTCTTCTGCGAAGCCTCGTCCTCTGCAACACCATTCACATTCTCACATGCCTTTGGCACCTCCTCCATTCTCTCCTCGGCCGCCACACTGCCTTCTCCCGCCTGTAAGGCGGTTCCATTTCCAGAATTGACCAGAAACTGGTTCAATTCCATGGAGATATTGTGGGCCTCAGGAGGAATATGAAAATGCCGCGCAGCTTCAGGTGGGATGTGGACATGAAGTTCAGGGTGCGGTAGGGGAAGATGCCGCCATCGCCATCGTTGTCGTGCCCTAAACCTCACAGCTTCACTAATCCTCTGAAGAGGCTCTCCTATCCAATCATCCAAGTTCACAGCTTCATTGCTTATGGGGTCAGTTTCAGGCTCTGGGCCTGGACCCAGATTCAAATCAAGGTTCATTGCATCGGAGGTCTCTTCCTCCATCGCAGCAGCTTCAATCACCAAACTGGAAAGACGCTTCCTTTATTGCAAATTTCAATTGCAGGGAAAGGAAAACAACAAAGGAAAGGAAAGCGAAAACTTTTCCACAAAAAAACCTCGAGTCCAACACAAATCCCAGAAACCCAGGTAAGAGGGAAATTAGGGTGTCGAAATTAACAATCAGAAGAGAAAATCCCCCAATCTTGAGGCGAAATTGAGCTCAAACCCTAGTTTCATCGCAAACACGAAGGACTCCAGATCCAATACAGAGGGTTGACCACAATTGTAAGGAGAACCCATGGTGAATTACTCGAATTAAACTCGAAATGAAGGGAAGCTGCGTAAGTGTTGCCGATTAGGGTTATGCAAGTACAAGTTTACGAAAAAAAGACGGATAATTTTTTTTTATACATGTAATCAGGAAAAGAAAAAAACAGATTGAAGGAATGAAAGAGGGAAAATGGAAGAAGGGAGAAGAAGAAGAATTGAGAAGAAGATAGAAGACCTTGGAGACAAGAGACGGTAGAATTAGGGTTGGATCATTGTTTGTCGTCGGTGCGCCGTGCTTGCGGTTGGATCTAGTGAGAGAGAAATGGGGTTTAGAGGAAAGAGAAAATGGTTAGTGAGGGAGAAGAAGGTAGAAGAAGAACAACCTCACCTTCACCTGGTATGGTACGTATGTTGTTGTGTTTGTGGTGGTGATGAACGGTGTGATGAGGTAGAGGCACGAGTGGGTTGTCTGTGATATTCCTACGCCGCTCGCTGCACCAAGGCGATATCAGAGCCGTTCTTGTGATGAATCACAATGAAACAATTCTCCTTCTCTTAGCCTAATTACCATTATTATCTCATTAAAAAAGCGAGGTTTTCTTAAGACCACCTCCACCTGCATAACTTTTTTCTGCTTAGGATTATGTCTGAACTATATTAAACTTGGACCATGGTTAGGGGAAAAAAAATTCTCTAACCTTTAAGGAAACTATATTTCTAAATTTCAACCTGAAATTATTAATTATTTTAAGTACTAAGTGAGATAAATCACCTCATGCTAAGGTGACTATTGAAAATATGATAATAAATTGTTTTATCATATTAATTGAATCTTTTAGTTTGTTTTTATGTTATGAAAATTGTTTATTTTATACTAAATTTATGATTTAAGCAAATTATTTTAAAATAAAGTAATTATTATTTTATTATCTTAAATAGAAAAGTGAAAATTTGAAGTTGAAGAGGAGAATTATTTTAGGATTTTCTTGTTAGAACTAAAAGAGGATACAAGAGAAATGAAATACACAAAACAAAATTGGTGTGATGATGTATACAAATGCACACTGATGCACTCAGAATTATAAATCTAATTAGAGTAATTATACAAAACCCATAAAGATTTGAATCACATTTTTAACACTTATTTGATTCAAAATTTTACAAATGAAATCAACTATATTCGAAAGACTTTCTTAATTCCTCAAATCTTTTTATCTTTAAAGCCATTGTCATAATATCAACTGGTTGCACTTCAGTCTTGTAATGCTTTAGTTTGATTCTACTCTTGTTGACTTGATCCATGAGAAAATGAAATTTGGTGTCTATATACTTGCTTCTACCATGAGACATTGGATTTTTGGGCAAATTTATGGTTAATATTTTTATAACATATCATCAATTCATTAAGTAGTGAGCACAACCACAATGCTTAACATAATGTTGAATAGGCTGCAATATATTCTGCTTAACATGTTGACAGTACCATCGCTGTTTGCTTCTTTTAGCTCTAAGATATAGGGGACCTAGACAATAGAAACACTTGTCCCATAGTGTTTTTTCTATCGATCAAGTCTCCAACAACAATTAGAATCAGATTAGGCTACAAGACGTAGATGATTATCTTCTTTGGTTTGATGGGAGAAAATAATTTCATATGACAATGTCCCTTTCAGATATTTCATTATTCTCTTTGGAGCTCCGAGATGTGATTGTCTAGGATTATTCATGAATTTACTCACAAATATAACACTGAAGGCAATGGTCTGTTGTGACAAATAAATCTCAAACTACCAACAATCTTTTTGAACAAGGTTCCATCAACTGAACCTTCATGCTCAATCTTTTTCACATTTACCTCAGTTGCAGTTTCTGCACGATTTTACTCCAACATATTCAATTTCTTTAGTACCTCTAAAATGTACTTCTTCTGGTTCATATCAGATCCCTTTTCATATCGACCAACTCTAATCCTAAAAAATATGATAGGATTTCCGATTATGTTATTTCAAATTCCTTCTTTAAACTTTGCTTGAGTGATTCAATAATGACTGGACTGCTTCCTATAATAAGTAAAACATCCACATTTAAGCAAATAACAATAATTTTAGTGACATTTACAACCTGAAAAATACAATCCATGTTCAACTGAACATTTATGAAACCAACACTTTGAAAAAAAGTATCAATCCTTTTGTTTGAGGCCCTTGGTTCTTGTTAGAGGCCATAAATAAAGAGTCATCTTTAATTTCAAAACCGTATGTTCATTCCCTTTACTTATGAATCCAGGGGTTGCGTAATGAAGACCTCTTCACCCAGTACTCCATTGAGAAAGGCAAATTTAACATCAAGCTACCATTACTTCCAATTCTTCCAACTAGTCAAACCAACAATCAACCTTACAGTTTCCAATTTACCCATTAAGGCAAAAACCTCTTTAGTAATCTAACCCCTCCTTTTACACGAACCCTCTAGCCACCGATCTAGCTTTATGTTTAGCCAAAAACCCATCCAATTTGATTTTAACTTTGAAAACCCATTTGACACTAATAGAAACCTTATTCTGAGGTAATTACACCATTTGTCAGGTTCTGTTCTTCTCGATGCTCCTCAGTTTCTCTTCCATAGATGATTTCCATACTTTGCTAACGAGTGCTTCTTCAAAACAAAAAAAAAAAAAGTTCTACATCCGCCAAGAGTGCCAAGTGTTGTACTAGATCACCATCATCTGAAATTGCATTATCAAAGTAAATCTGATAACCTGATAGGTTTGAAGGAAACATTTTATTCCTTGTTGGTCTACTATTCAATGCCTGAGACTCACTAATCACTGTCTATTATCCTTGAAATGATCATTTTCTTCCCAATCAAACTCTAAACTTGAATTGTTCCAGATTTGAATTCACTACATGAATTAGATTCATCAAAGTGAACATCTTTACCGAATGAAACTTGCTTTGTCTCGGGATTGTACAATTTGTAGGAGCCTATGGAGTTGTAACCTACAAAAATTATTGGTTCGCTTTTATGATCAAGCTTCCTTCTCCTTTGATGGAATGTGTTTGTAACACAATGAACCAAAATTTGTAAGATGCTTGACTGAAGGCTAGACCATGCTTTTTTCTAGAACCATTGAGTTAAGCCTTTTAGTAGGACATCTTTAAAACATGTACAACAGTCACAACTGCTTCACCTAAAAAACTGTGAGGAAGATTCTTCTGTCTTACCATGCTTCTTATCATGTTCACAATTGTCCTATTTCTTCTCTCTCAGCAACCCCGTTAATTTAAGGAGTGTAAGAAGTAGTCAACTCATGTACACAATACCGTTTTCCTTAAAAAACTTTTTTATCTCATTGGAAGTAAATTCACCTCCACCATTTGTTCTCGACACCTTTATGCATCTCCCTGATTGTTTCTCTACAAGAATCTTGAATTCTTTGAAAACATTAAACACTTCACTCGGCTGTAATTAGGTATAACCACAATTTTCTTTTGAAATCATCCACAAACAAGGCAAATATGTGTTCCCTCCCAGTGGAGGAACATCAAAAGTTCCACACACATTTGAATATACAACATTGCAATACATCACTAGCTTTAGACACAATATATGAACTGAATGAACTTCTTAATTTCTTACTGATAAGACAATTATCACAAACTTTCTTTGGAATTGCAATTGAAGGAAGACTATTTATCATATCTCTTTATCTTTGAAGACTTAAATATTTGAATTTTAAGTGACCCAATCTCAAATGCCATAGCCATGAATTATCTAATAACAAAGCAACAAAAAAAAAACATTATGATTGAATGGTGTTTAGACTTACCTTGAAAGTCTTGTTCGGAGCCAAATGGGCTTTAATAACCATTTTGTTTGTAAAGTCATAAATCTTTAAGAAACCATTAACCATGTTCATTGAAAATCCCTTCTCCAACAATTGACCGATGCCAATTAAATTGCTCTTCATCTCAAGAACATATAGCACATCAGAAATTACAACTTGTCGACCATCTTCTCATGTTACTAGCATATTCTTGGTTCCTTCAACCTGAATAACTCTATTATCAACAAATCTTACAATGCTTTTCTTCTTTTCATCAAAATTAATAAGCCAATCACGACGACCTGTCATATGGTTTGAGCACTCAGAGTCTAAATAACAACTTTCATTGTTGTCTAAATATGGGTTGGTAACTAGAGCTGTCAAAACGGGTAATCCGGCTCGACCCACCACGGGTTGATGATTTAGTGAGCCAACCCAACCCGACTCACTTTTTAGCGAATCAAAAAATTCGAACCCGGCCCGGCCCATCACGGGTTGACGGGTTAAACGGGTTGACTCACGGGTTCACTTAATTAAAAAAAATATTATTTTTTTTATATTTCTTTCAGTCAAAACTAAATTGTAATTCTAATTAAAATTTAAATAATCTTTAATACAATCCAAATACAAATCAACCTAACATGACCCAAATGTAAAGCCCAACTTAATAAAAAAACACTTGTGTGACCCTTTTATCTACGAGTTGGTGAGCCAGCTCGGCTCACCACGGGTTCAACCCGGATTAGCCAGGTTCTAAATGAGTCTGGTCAAAAATCAACCTGTATTGAAATTTGTAAAAAAATTTCAACCCAACTCGAACCCGTGGTGAGCTGGGATGGCTCGTGGGTTCCAACCCATTTTGACATCTCTATTGGTAACCATCATCATCAAAAAGAGGTTCTCCAGGATCGTCATTAAAAACCTTTTCTTCTTTAACCATGTATGCTTAATGTGATGGACTTCCCTTATGACATCTATGACTTAGTGCAATCATACATTCTTTGGAGAAATGGCCAATGCAATTAGAATTAAAACATTTAATTCACTTTCTATCAACTACCTTTTCCTTTCCACCTCGTGAATTACTGGAACTCTCTTTCTTACTTAGACTTTTAGATTGATCTGAATCAATATTTTCCTCGACTATTTCTACCATAGCCACCTCCCAAATGTCTACCACGTCCTCGACCACGACCTCTAAAATTGCCTCTGTAGCCTCATTTTCAAAATGCGCCTCATCAACACATTGATGAATAAAAAAAGGTTGTTTTACAATCTTTCTTATGTTCTTTGTAAAGTGCCTTTTACGCATACGTGGAATCTTCCTTGAGCATTGAGTACCCTTCTTTGAGAATTACTACGACATCCTAGTAACCGAAAATTGCTTTCATTTGTACATGCCACAAATCCTAGTTCACCCCATAGAACCTGACTCTAATTCCAATTTGTCAGAACTAAAAGAGAATGTAAGAGGAATGGAATACATATAAAAACTTGTTTTACTAATGCGATGCACACTGATGCACATAAATACACACATAACAATAGTTACAATAGTTTAAAATAAAGTAGTAGTTACTTATAAAATTATAAAACTGACTAGAGTAACAACACATAACCCACAAATTCTTTGAATCACATTTTAACATTTCTCACTCAACGAGTCATATCTTCGTTCAATGAGAAGAGAATTTTGCTCCTCGAGAGAGAAGCACATTCACTTAATGAGTGAAGGAAGTTAACAATATTTAAAAAGTTATCTTGCTGAGTGAATGGTTATACTCACATAACAAGAAGTCATTCTTTTCGAACTATTGAAAAAATGAAATATGAATGTAAAGAGTAGCTTTTTTGGAGAGGGACAAAACTAGATACCTTTTCGAAGAGTTGCTTGATAAGGATATTCAAGACAACTTCCCACTTTAATCTTGTCATTTTTGTGCTCCAAATATATAGTAGTAGTTAACTCCTATTTTCATTGGGTGAATGTCAGGAATCTCATCTTTATGTATTTTTTCTTTGCAAAAGAAATATGTTACATGGCTCTTAAGTTCTTCCTTAGTGCTTAATGTTACATGGTTGATTTTGTATGATTTTTGTTGTATCTAAACATTGAAAAATGTCTTTAGAACTGGGTTTCAAGATTGAACAACTTAGAGATGTGATTCTAGACATATTTTTATATCTCTTGGTCGTTATAAACACTTATCATTCATAGAAATATTGGGTAAAAAAATAAGGTGTTAATATCTTTGCCTTAACTTAGAAAAAATGCATTGAATTGAGTTCATGTACCCGTGCTGAGATTGTCATGACCAAATGTTTAAGCTAAGCCAAAAATGTGCCTAAAGCCTCCCCAACCAATTAACCTCTATATTTGGTGGAGGTACTCGAGCTTCATCAACCACTACCCGTGTCATATCAAAATATAAAGGGACAATATAGATGTTATCAACTCTCCCTCTTTTTGTTGTCCAATTACAACTAAACGAGAGATATTATCTTAAACATATAACTCACATTGATTTGGTACATTAGTGTGAGTGTGATTCATTAAGGGATTTGCAACAGAACATAACCTTTTGGTGCTCACTCTAATGAACTCGGGAAGTGTATAAGTTGTTCCTTGAGTATGCTACTGAGAACGAGCAAAAGACTATAAATTTTCATCAAACTCTTGTTGCAAGGACTGCCAAATTTGATTAAATTTTTCTTTAAATTGTGTCTCCACTTTATGCAAGGCATCCTTATTGCAAGAGTTGGCATTTCTCGGTGGTGGTGGACTGAAGTAATCTTGGAGACACATGTCACACCAGTATCACGCACATGTCTTGGGTGTTTTGGTCTTCCTATGGTTGTCGTCAAAATATTGTCTTGACCACGACAAAAAAAGGAGTCCTATGTAACATGCTCAACTAAGGAATATTATAACATGTAAAGGGCTCAAGTGAAAAAATCATCAAATAAAGGCGATGGACTAATCAACAAAAGGCAATCATCAAAGTTTGTGGGTAGGCACAAGAGTGAGAGAGAAAAGATTCCCAATAGACAATTGGGTGACTATGTGTATAGTGGATTATAGAAGGGGAAGCGTCACCTCTGATGGGGTTGTTGGTTGTTATCTAGCTTCTACTTTCACTCTTTATTATCTCATCATCTTCTCTGAAATTTCTTTTTTCTTATTCCTATGTGTCATGGCTCACACTAGGTCGTGACTTGAGTCCTTCTTTGTAAACAAATCCAGCGAATAAAACAATATAATAATTCTCTTCTTTATTGTTAACTAATTTTTTTCCCTTTCAATTTGTGTTTTCATTGCCACCATTACAAAAAACATACCATAAGGATCTCTAAAATGATATGAAAAAAAAAATGCTTGATGCAATTGAGTAAGAAAAAGGAAGAGGATACCTTAAAACATTTTTTTGAACTGGAGCTAACAATTGCAAACCTATATGAGAAGCAAGCTCACGCTAGATCGAGCTTAGGGAAAGAGGCCATGTATAGTCATCCCTTTCATGTAAGCGTGAAGTTAGATTATTCTCACGTCGATGGTAATGATGTGTTGTGATGGATCTTCAAAGTAAAACAATTTTTTATTCTTATCATACTCTAGAGGATTAACGTTATTATTGTCATTCACATGAACAAAGATGTTGCCCCATGGTCACATGGACAAAGAAGTTCACAAGGGATCAATAATTAATCTGAAACCTAAATATAAGCCCTATAAATGTTGGGGAAATAATAATAGTAATTTGTATATTTGTATTTACGATTTTTATAGTTAAGATATGTGCAAATCGTAAAGTCATTTGCTAATCTATTGCAAGTAGCCTTCCACATCTCATATTGGGGAGGTCAACAAACTCTTTCCCTATTGCCTCTGCTTGAGCTTTCATGAGGCGTTGCTCCAAAAATGTGTATCTCCTTATGACAATAGGTGGGATGCGTCATTTAGTTTTTGCCATTCCTGGGCGACTAGTCTTTTTACCTGCAATGCAAATAAAAAAAGCGAGTCAACAAAATATTGTAAATAAATTTGTGTCATTATAAGAATTGTCAAAAACTAACCTTTTGATAGAATCATTCAACTAGTCAGATGAAATTGCATCCAATCCTCCTTACTGATATGATAGTTGACATAGGAACTATAATCTTTATGCTTTATGTGTTCTTGTGTCAAGAAAGCCTTAAAATCCCTCTATTTTGTGGCAATGGTGGATAAGACTTTCTTTCTTACCAACTCAATGTTATAAATTTCAAAATTTTATTGCACAAAGAAACTTATGAAACATTAATCAATTCATTATGAATGTAGGTTAATAATGAAATTAACTAGTGTTCATATAACTCAATATCATGTCACGTGAGGTTGTTCTCTATCTTTTCAAACTCATATCATGCACAAAGGACATAGAAACATGTCGTCGAGCTATGAATCCCAAATAAGTACTAAAACTAGCAGCATTTGGGCTTGAAGACTTCCCAAATGAGTATCTATGTCAACCAACATCCTCTCCTTAGTAATCAATCCCCAAATTACCTAAGAGAACCAAGTTTCAAATCTACCTAGTCCACTCTTTTTGCTTCTCGATTTAGAGTTTTTCATACATAAAAATTAATAATCTAAACTACAATTTTCTCTCTATTTATTTTTAAACGTATTATATAGATTACCTACACAATTTAATCTCTAAACTTGTAAACAAAATGATGACATAATTATTAAGTCACTCCTATATATTAAAATAATTAATTACTCCCAATAACTTTTAATATTCCTATATTTTTAATTTTAATTTCAAACATCCAATAATTAAATGTAAATATTCAACAATTAATTTCAATATTAAAAATTCAAAATTTAAACATCTAAATAACACGAATGTCATGTTAAGGATGAACAAAACTAATTCAATGAAGATACTTATATATTCCTATGATTAAAAACTCCAAAAATAATTACGGTATCAATTTCAAAAACAAACCAGGGACTTAAACCACTAATCTCATGATAAATTCTAAATCACAATTTAATCAAATAGAAAGCTCTAACATACAAAACCACTTACACGAACGAAAGATAAGACTTTTAAATCAACAATACTTATTAAGATGTTTTGTGATCATAAATATCTCCTTATGGACTAGTGTCATCTATTATGTTTGATAAAATACAAGTAAGAGAAAGTTTAAGAGAAATATTTATTTGAAAGTATCATAATGAGAGTTTGTATACTGATTTATCATAAACTTGTGTAATATATAAATTACAATATCTCATGGTATAGTGCATGTTTGGTTCTGCGTCAAATTGATGTAGAATTGACTTTCTAATGCATAATCCGTACGTGTTTGATTTCTAAAATCAATTAGAGGGTAAAAAATTCATGTTGAATGAGAAGTAAGTAATTTTCTCCAACACCGAACCAAACACAACCATAAGAGAAAAAATAAACCTAATATGTATCGTCATAAAACAAAATATCTCATAATAATAAAAGAGAATAAAATATATAATATCTATAACAATAGAATTAAAACCAGGAGATATATGATATCTTTATCATTCTCTCTCTCAAGGTGGGCATGGAGATTAGGAAGACCCAACTTGGAAGTAACATTATAGAAAGTAGTAGGATGAAGAGAATCTTAAAAACCTTGAGATTTTTTTGTTTCATTGTTGATAATTGTTATCAACAAGAAAGAGATATACAAAAACAAATGCATCGTTTTTTTCAAGATGAAGAAATAAAGGGTGAGGAGAAACCAAACTCGTCATGAGTTAAACAGGTAAATGATGAAGAGAAAGTACTGGCAGAAGGTGTTCTTCCATCTGATATCATGTTATTGTTTGATAAAACACAAGAAAGAAAAGGTTGAGGAGAAATACTTTTATTGAAAGTGCCAGGATGAGAGTGTGCATATTGATTTATTAGAAATTTATTCAATATATAAATTACAATATCTCATGATATAAGGAAAAAATAAAATCTAATATATATCATCATAACAATAAAAGAGCATAAAATATATAATATCCCTATCAATAGAATGAAAACCAAAAGATATATGATATATTTATCATCATGATTAACCCAAACTAAACACTTTACCATAATTCACTAATCAAATTAATTCACTAATAATATCACCATATTTTTTCTTATATTTATAATCATATGATCATAGTTACTATTATAAGTAATATGACAATTCTTCGTACAATAGCATTTTTGAGTAAAACAATACGAATTTAAGAAACTCATCACTATAATTCATAAAAGCTCATTCTCCAAAAAAATTTAGTGGTTAATTATTCTTAATATAGTCTATTCAAAAATAAAAGTTTAAAAAAATTTATAAGTCAATTTTGTCCACAATATTTATTAGCATATACTGCAGAAAAGTAAAAACTCACAATTAAATCTACGGAAATTGTTTCGGGAGATCCCAACGTCTAATTATTTCTAACGTCAAAATTTTAGGAAAAATTATTAACCAAACTCAGTTATTCATAAGCAATGGTAGATAGTTCCACAAAGTTAATATCACAAACATGTCGTAAGCAATACATTAATTAATATCTTAATGGCAACATGCATTTTTTTTATAAAATTCATAATACCAAAACTGATTGCTAACTCATTCTAAATTCTAATATTAGTCCTAAAATCTTAAATTTGAATATAAAAAATACTAATCAAGTTCAACAATGCTTACCCAATTACAGAAAATTCTATGAAGTTCATACTACCGCAAATTTTATTTTTAATTCTATAACTAATTCCACTAAGAATTGTGTTTGTCTTAATCTGAATCTAAACATCTCCCTAGCACATCCAATTTTACGAGAAAAATAATACTTAGGATCAATTACACATCAATAATTATAGACAATAATTTAAGATGATGTTCTCTGTTCTACTAATAACAACTAGGGATGGCAACAGGGCGGGGCGGGGACGGGTTTCGCTATCCCATACACATCCCCGCATAAAAAATTCATCCCCATCCCCATACCCAAACCCAACGGGTATCAAACTTTTTTCCCATCCCCATCCCCACCGGGTATAATCTCGTACCCATACCCGTACCCGTGTTCTAACTACTTTAATATTAATTTTTATAAAAGAAAAAAAATTACGGTAAAGAAAACATAATATTATGAAATATTCAATATTAGGAGGATTTTCTTCGATGTCAAATACCTTAAAATA
>Ga0214544_1005171_pt1 | contig 25558 bp, 16 predicted proteins | sample CNSS3metaG_FD_160074 | JGI IMG/M metagenome (GOLD analysis project Ga0214544, IMG submission 160074) | Root nodule microbial communities from cowpea collected in UCLA plant growth center, Los Angeles, California, USA - CNSS3 | ecosystem: Host-associated > Plants > Roots > Nodule | place: USA... | reverse complement strand
AAAGGTTGATTTTATAATGTATTGTTATAAAAAGTTGGATCTTCTAACTTATGAAGAGAAAACTAAGAAAGTGTTAGAAAAGTTCAAGATGTTGTTTGGAGATTATGCAAAGAACTTGTCTATCTCTTGTGGTTCTCTTTTCTAATCTTGTCGTAACCAGAATTGCGACGTGAAGGCGAACCGAAAAAGAAAACGGGTTTAAAAAGAGACTAGGAGTTGCCACCACAGTTATTTTTGGAAAACTATGGAAAACCATAAAATAAAGAAAGTCTGCGAAAAACCAAATTTTGGATCCAGGAGTCGGTTACGCGTAGGGAAGGTGTTAGCACCCTATGCGCCCGCCCGAAGACGGTACCTTTAATTAAAAATGCAAAGTTGATGTGGTTTTCAAAATATTAATTTTCCCCAAAAATAATGAGACAAATAAAACTAAAAAGAAACAAAAATATTTTTTTTTAATTTTTTGGGCCCGACAAGGATTGACCTTGGTCCTACGTATTCTCACTAAAGATGAGAAATCAGGGTTACGTAGTTCTAAAAGATATTTAAAAAAAAAACTAATTGGAAAATGATTTAATTTTTGAGGTAAACCTGACAAGGACTAGCCTTGTTCCTACGTATCTCACATGGGAGAATCAAGGATCACGTAGTTCTTAAGAAAGACTCCTTTTTAAAATGTTGATATTTTTATATTTTGAAAATTTTGTACTTTTTTGGTGTTTTTTTGAATTACTTGAAAATATGTGTCATACGACGCAAGCGGTCGGGCAGACACTAAAAGAGAAACAAGTGTGGCAGGGATGCGAGGTTAGTAAATATCACGGGGTACTCGTAGCAAAAAATTAAAACAGGGGTGCGGGATAAAGAAAAAAAAAGGTGTGTAGAGTAAAATGTGAAACAAGTGTGGCAGGGGTGCGAGGTTAGCAATTATGGAGGTGTATGAAGTGAAAACAGGGGTGGAGAGGTTAAGATGGGGGTGCAACAAATAAAATATAAAACAAGCCCAAAAGTGACAATAAAAATGCAGAGGGAGTGGGGGTCAGTAAATATGGGGTGCAGCAAGTAACCAGTGAAGAGCAGTGGTGTTTGCAAGCAATAAAGCCCCAAAACGAAAATGCAAAGCAAAGGGAGCGGGAATAGCTTGCAGGGGGTGTATAAATGAAATGGAAACAGCACACAAAAGAGGGGTGCAAGATTGAAAGCAGGGTGCGTGAAGCAAAGGCGTATGAACCCAATCTCGGCCCAAATGAAAGAAATGTGAAACCCCAATTAACTAAACCTCACGGCAGCCCCTTTCCTTCTCCAATGTCTCGAGCCACCGAGCCATCAAGACTCTAGTCGTAGGTGCCACTATCGCAAGTTCCACGGCCGGCGAGACGCGTCGTCGTCGACGCTAGCCACCACCGGAAGCATCGCCGGCGAGAACCCAACTCCTTGAATCGTCCCCATTCTCGTTTTTCTCCTGCGCGCGAGGTAGGCTGGGTCTTAGAGTCCCGTCGTTGCACACCACGCCGCTCTAACCTCGCGTTTGCCAGCTCAGACCGCCATGACCTAGACTACCGCCACGGCGCCGTTGCCGCTTACAGAGAGCACTGCCGGAGATACCAGTTGTCACGGAGTTCTTCTTGCGTCGAAGTGGCTCACTTAAATACGAAACCTTGTGGGCGTCGCGACCAAGACCACCAGTTCCTCTCTGTTTTTGTTGTCCCATGTTGGATGCGCGAGAATTGTGGAAGATTAGACGTGAATGTTTGGTGCTGGAATGAGGGTTCTGGATCTCTATTTTTTTTTTGGTGCAGGTAGAAGATAAAGATGATTGGGTTATGTTCGTGTGTTGGTATGGTGTTCGTGTTGAGTTCGGCGGGATTGGAATGGGATGGTGCGAGATTGGAATGGAGAAGGCAAGGATAAATGGAGGGAATGTGTGGACATGGGAGTTTGGTTGGGAAGTTAGTGAATAGAATGAGTGAAGGTGTTGTTTTTCATCTTGTCGAGAATAGAATGTAAAAAAAGCCCCCCCTAAGTGAAGAAGGTGAAGGTCTCTTTGAATGAAGGGATCTTGATGATATTTGTTGTGTCTGCTCTGTTCATTTCCTACCTCGAGACGTGAGATAAGGTTTAAAGCAGATGTTGCTTCCTGCTCTTTCCTTGTTCAGCCATCATGACCATGGCCAGCTAACTATCACCCATAACTATAAGAGACCTTACGTTAACCTCTTGGTCTTCTCTCTTTTTTTTCATTTCATTTTTTTTCTTAAATAATAAAAAGTAAAAAGGAAAATAAAGAAAATTGTAAATAAAATAAAAATAAATAAAATAAGATTAAAACGAAAAAATAATAATAATAAAATAAAATAATAAAAAATAATAAAAAATAAAATAAAATAAAAATAGAATAATAATAAAAATAAAAATAAAAAATAAAATAAAAGTAAAATAAGATGAAAAGAAAAAAAACAAAATAAAAGTAAAATAAAATTATGAGGAAAAAAAGGTAAAATACATTATAACTTGGACAAAATTGGGTGTTAACAAATCTCCTACGGAATTCGTCTTCATGTCTCAATCCAATATCGAAGAGAGTAAGGCCAAAAGATCAAGGATTATTTCGGTAAGTATTTTATACTTGGTGTTCACTGTTTTCATTTTTTTCTTGTTTTGTTTTGATAATTAATATGTAATACATTATAGGATTTTAAAATGTATCAAAATGAATCAAAATCCATATTGGCAAGAGCGAGGTAGATGTTTACCTAGATGAACCAACAATAGATGATGAAGAAAGTGAAGATTTTGATGTACTCAAATATTGGAAGACTCAAATATTGTTTATAATGGCTCGAGATGTGCTTAGTATTCCCATTACTATTGTGGCATCAGAGTCAGCTTTTAGCAAAGGTAGGCGTGTACTTTCCAAATATAGAAGCTCTATTCTTCCTCATCATGTGCAGATGTTGATTTGTACTCAAAGTTGGTTATACGAACTTTCTGAAAATCCTAGTGGTAAGTTTATATATTATTGTTTTCAAAATTACTTTACATTGAATAATTAACTCTAGACTAGTAGTTTGATTATCTGTTAATTGTTTCTGAGATAGATGAAGTTGTGCATGATATTTTTGGACATGAGGGAATCATTTATGAGTCTAAACTTCTTGAAGATGTTGAAGATTGATAGGTTCAATTACTACTTCATAAGAACATGCTTTTAGCTTCTGTTTGCTTTTGAAAAGCATTGCTGTTTTAGATTCAAATATTTTACATAGTTATAATATATGTAAATGTGTGAAATATATGTTTAGATCTTCAATGGATTCAAAATGTCAAAACATATCTCTAGAAAATGACAGTCCTTGAAGATGAAAAAAATGTCTTCGGCTATTTTTTTTTTTATTTTAGAATAAAAAATTTATTTATTGCTTTCATAAAGATAATTTTTCATGCAGATAAAATAGTATGAAGTTTAGTAACTGAAAAAACATCTTTTCCTAATTTAATTTTAAGTATGACAGCTAGCAAATGCTTACTTATTAGCATTGTGAGACCAAATTTCTCAATCATGTTCAATTCATCAGGCTAAGGAGTATGCAGACAAAGATTTTGGTTCATGTCAAGCTAAGGAGCTTTTTGATCACTTGAAAAGTGTTATTGCTAGTGAGCTTGTCTTTGTTAAAAGTAGTCCAAACATTGTGGAACTTTCAATGTAGTTTTAGATTGGTCATAACTGGAACTTGTGTACATCAAAGAAGTTAATTTAGTACTTAATTTATGAAATGTGGTATTGCTCTTATTGGACTTTGGGTGCATGGTGTGAGTAAGAGTATTTGTCGATATATTTTATTTTCTGGCAGTGGTGCCTTCATTTATTGATATAAGGTGATTCTTGATTGGGAATGATTGAATGATAGGGTTGTGAATTGTATGAAGTCATATCTCTTTTTGGCATGGGTTGTTCTGATTTATGTACAATTTTCAGTGAGTGATGTTTTTATTTCTCTTGCAATGGCTAGTCAATTAAGTGGGATTTGGAAGCTTTGAATTTTGTCATATAATTTTTTTTCATGTTTATAGAAAAGCCCATAGGCTGGCCTTGACCCACAAAGCTTTTGTGGGCTTTTAAGCCTTGTGAGCTTTTTTAGTGGGAAGCTTTTTGGCCTTGTGGGCTTTTTTAGCACCAGCCCACGTGGGCCAGGGTCAAGCCCTATGGATGGGGCTAAATTGCCAACTCTAGCTTAAAGTAGAGAAGGGGTATGAAAAGAAAGTGGGGGAATATAGATAATAAAAACAAATTAGACTTAGTGGGCCGTTGAAAGGAGGGTTGAAAATGGAAAACCAAATGATGGAGTTTCAAAATAGTAAAATTTTACTGCACTTAATAAAACCATAATTATTGCAGAGTGTCATCCGAAAATTTAATCACATAGAATTTAAAATTCTACTCCAAACCTACTCAATGCAATTGCTGTCATTTTATTTAACACATAAAAAATAAATCGTACATTGGTAAAGAAAAGACAAAAATCATTTTAGCTTTTATCCTTAATATAGTATATAATATAATAATATCAACTCCTAAAACACGTAACCTGAGAACAAAGAAATTCTTACTATGGTATTTATTTTATAGTAATGCAAAACTGGACTTTCTAAGGTGAAAAAAAAAAATCAAACTCAAAATAGTACTTTTAAAATCAAACCAACTGAAACTAAATATTTTAACCCAACACTCTTAAAGACATTATGTTGCTATTTCATATGATAATGATACCAAAAAGGAACCAAGTAACACTAGCATTCCTCCATCGCAACATCTTTTAAAAGAACAATACCTCAAACTATTTCGCACATATTCAACCTTAAATTCATAGTCATCAACATCAATTCTGGAAATATCAAAATAAAGTCACAAAAGAACACGTACTCACATAATAATATGATCTAGTTAGCTCTCCTTATCTGGAATTTCCGCTCCAATTGCGCTCCTAATATTCTTCTTTGCCCAGAATTGATCTATCCTTAGCTTGTCCCACTTGGCACTCTTTCTAACCCTTTTCACTCTCTCTTTGGCTCCGTTTTCATGGCTCTCACATACTCCATTAAATAATTTATTAAAATTAAAATATGAAAATTAAAACAAAAGGTTAATGACCATCAAATGCCATTAACATGGTGGTTTTTCAACCCTTCTAGCTTCCTTCAATGACGACTAGGATTTTTTAAGCATCTCTCAATGGCCAAAATAATAACCAACATACCAACACATGATTCTTACGGTCATGCACACATGCAAAACAATTAAATAATTAAATTAACACACTAATGACATACACAAAACTTGAACCCAAGTCTTCTCAACACCACTCTATACACTCAACCACCTACCATCGCTCTTTATCATAACTTTTCGCATTAATTAATATAGAGACCCCTTTACTCTCTTTTTTATTAAATAAATATTTATTTATTTATTTAATTTTCTCGGGTCTTACAGATTCTGATTGCTGCATTTGAGACTCAATGGTTGCTATAAGTGGAGGTGTGAGCTCTACATTTCCACTTTCTTCTACACGTTGAGGTGTGACCTCTACATTGTCACTTTCTTCTTCTTCTTGGCCAATTTCTTCTTCATCTTGGTAATCCATATCAAGAGTAGTAGGCGTAGATTCTACTCTTCCTTTATCCCAATTTCAACTTTTGTCTTCTTTGAATATCATATCCTTGCCGATAATAACATTTTTGGTAATAGGATCAAAAAGTTTATAAGCTTTTGTTTCATCACTCACAACCAAGAGAACACATTAGTGGCTTTTGTCATCTAACTTGCTTCGTCTTTGGTCAAGAACGTGAACATGGGCAATGCATCTTAATATCCTAATGTAATCAACATGTGGTTTGAGTCCACTCCACATCTCTTATGTCGTTCCATGATCTATGGTAGTGGTAGGACTCCTATTTTGAACATGAATACAACATCTTACTGCCTCAGGCCAGAAGGATTTGGTACTTGTTTTTCATGAAGCATTGCTCTTACAAAGTTCATGATAGTGTGGTTTTTGCACTCTGCAACCCCATTTAGTTGGGGGTGTAAGCAACTGTCAATTGCCTAGAAATACCTTGTTGACTACTGAAGATTTAAAAGTCCTTAAACATGAATTCTCCACCTCTATTAGTTCTTAGACAAGCTATGAAAGATATAGTTTCCTTTTCAACACATGCTTTGAAACTCTTGAAGGTGTTGAATGTTTCAGATTTCTCATGTAAAAAGTAAACCAATGTTTTGCGAGAGTAATCATCAACAAAGCTTAGTATATACCTTTTATTATTGTTTGAGGCATGAGAAATAAGACCACATAAATCAGCATGCACCAATTGAAGTTTAGTTGATGTACGCTAGGAGCTTTGCTTTGGTATGACACTTTTGTGTTGCTTGCCAATGAGACACGTAGTGCCCACAACTGTGGGAATTTTCAGTGAAGGTAACCCAACCACCAGTTGCTTATTGGCAAGTGTGGAAGTCCTTTGAAATTGAGGTGCCTGAATCTCTTATGCCATAGTTGTGTCTCCTTTTTTGCGGTGGTGTCTTCAACTTGAAAGCACTGAAAGTGTTAAGAGCACATTGAAGCTGACAAGTGAAACATTCAATTTCCTCTAATGGTAGTGTGGATGACTAAACCTTTGCGTAGGTGAAATATCTTGCATGTATTATGTTCGATTAAAATGGTGAAACCATGCGCTTGAAGTTAGGCGAGACGTAATATATTGGTTTTGAGCTCTAGAACATAATATACATCTGAAATGACATAAGCCACATTATTGATTTAGACTTGAATACTTCCCTTGGCAGTTACCTTTAGTGTAGTATCATTGTCAAGCTTGACAATCTTATTGAGTCCTTCTTCATAGATTTTAGTGAACCAGAGCTTATTACTAGTCATATGATTATTGCATCCAGAGTCAAGAAACCAGTCTTTCACCGGACCAAATTGTGTTACCTCTTCATATGCAACCAACATGATATCTTCTTCGTCTTTTGTCGTTTCTCCAAATGTTGCATAATGAACTTGCTTCTATACTCCAGGACACTCATATTGATAATGACCAAGCTTGTGACATTGAAAGCATTTAACAAGTGCTTTATTGAAAAGGTTGTCATCCACGACCTCTTCCTCGTCCACGACTTCCCTACCACAACTATGGCTTGCGCTTGGACGATCATCATATGTCACCTTTAGTACATGTTCTTCTTGTTGAGCATGTTGCATCCTTTTTTTGTGCACAAGTAGGCTATTGTCGAGTTCGTCAAGACTCATGGTACTCAAGTCATTAGACTCTTCGATGGCACACACTACATAGTTGAATTTTATGGTTAAAGATATGAGAATCTTACTAATCACTCTGTTGGAGTTCATAGATTCACCATTGGATTTCATTTCAATGATGATACTCAATGTACGCCCTATATACATGTTAACCTGCTCACCATCCTTCATGGTCAGGAGTTCAAACTAACGTCGAAGTGCTTGAAGTTAAGCACGTTTCACTCTTGTTGAACCTTGATATTTCTATTGCATGGATCTCCATATTTCCAGTGATATGCCTTTATCCATCATTATCTCAAGAATTTTTCGATCGATCGCTTGGAACAAAAAATTCTTTACCTTCAAATCTTTAAGATGTGCCTATGTTTCAATCTTTTGTTGTGCCTCAGTTGGTGTGGTATCAAACGTTGGTATGCCATCTTCCACAAGCTGTCATAGCTCCTTGCTTCATAGAAAATTTTCCATAATCATAGACCAAAAATCATTATGCCCATCAAATCTTGGGATGGCAGGTTGAACAAATTTTTCTAAGATAGACATGACTGTATACTCACGATTTTCACTTGAGGATGTTTAGCTCACATTATATCAGGCCCCTTGTGGAGCTCTGATACCAATTGTTATAACTTCAATATATGCGTAAAACTCAAGTGTTTATTCAAATGCAAAGATGTTGACTTGTATAGCCTACAGACTTAGAAACAAAATACCGAGCTTACAAGTTGTTATGGTAGCATTATAGGTGTAAATCAAGGAATAAAATACTAACCCAATACATCCTATAAAATAGGAATGGTTATTGGCACATAAAACATAAAAATAACTAATACACTCAAAGAAATAAGAAGTGTGAAAGGATGCAAGAACGAGAATGTACTAGGAGCAAGAATAGCAAGAGTAAAAAGTGTAAAGATCATAAGATGAATCAAATGGGTTTTTTAAGGGTTTATGGGAAATTCAAAGTAACATTGAGCCTAAGCCGAAAAAAATGAATATTATATATTTTCTATAACAATTTATGGTAGTTACATTGAAGTACATGTGGTGAGTGTGTTTAATGCAAGGTTATTGAAATGATAGATGAAGTTTCTGATTTATCAATGCATAGGTGTGCATGTTAAGGAATGTAAAACATTATTTATTTTAAGATGTTCGATAAGCATCAAGAGAATACGTTTTCCAATAGAATCATGAATCATCATTCTCTTTGGGTACATTGAAAAATGAAAAGATCAAGGATAATATTAAGAAAGAGATGATTATAATGGGAATCAAAATAAAGACAACATAAAAGTGGAAATTGAAGAATGTGGGCTTAACATACATTATTGATACAATGTAGACAATTTTTGAACAATCATTGCAAATTATGTAATTTTCTTTTATTTTATTTTGGCTTAGCTACAAAAATTGGGTAGAAAAATATAAACAGGTTGATGTTCCTACTGGATAAAGATATACCCAGGAGAACACAAATTATATCTGAGCCAAGGAACTCCAAGATCACACATGTCTACTTTTCTCTCCTCTTTTCCAATGTGTAGTCTACTCCAAAACTCTTCCGATGTGATGAAACGATGCCAGCAAGGAAGCCTGCAAAGCAATTCCGACGCCCAAGCTAGTTTTAGGACAAAAGAGATAGGATAGAATAAAAATGAACATGTGTTTCTTACCTCGTGAACAATGCCTTTTATACTACTTGGGTGAGCCTAACTTCATGGGCCTAGGGTTTGCGATGTTAACTGGTTTTGAGATTTCCTTAATTGATCTTTATTAGTCTAAATCCTTCTCTTATTCTTTCATTTGCTAGTAGGGATCTGTACCGACAACCATAATTCATTATATTTTAGTAGAGGAATGCTAGCCACCTTTAGAGTCGACGTTACCTTACCCCTTGTTTGTGTTAGACAATGTCGATGTTTCCTCTTCCACTTTACTATCGTCACTTAGTAATACTGTCACTTCTCTTATTCGGACATACTGGATTCCTCTTGATTATTGCATATACTACGTTTCTTGGGCTGGAGTGTATTCGACCTTCTGGTCTGAGATATACTTGACGGTCTGAGATATTTCCACCACCCACCACGTGGAGTTGATTATGTTCAAAGAGGGGTGACAAATTGTATTTACAATATTGCAATTTAGTTTACACAATTTTCGGTCTACCTTGGTAACTTATTTTGTTGCATCTACATTTTTACACTTTATGTTTATAGTTTCTCAAACACTTTTAGTTTAATCAATCTCCATCTTCACCATTGTCGTTCATCTTGATTATTTCTCTTAACTACATTTTATCTACATTTACTCCATTCCATTTCCATTTAAAAGTAAAAATAATACTATTAGTGGAAGGAAATGCTTGAATTCCTAATTGATATTCATATGAAGAGACAATACAGTGCATTAGAAAACTTTGTAAAATTGGTCTACATTATAAACGGTTTACACATAAACTGTGTTAAGTGTGGAATGCTCAATTAAACACTAATTTAAAATAAAGAACAATTATTTGGTAGTCTTGTTAAAAAAAGTCACATCTCGATTTGGTTCACTAAAAAATTATACCAAAATCCTCCCTGTATAAGAGAGCAAAGCATTTTACATCAGTTTATTTTATTTTATTTATTTTTGGATGGGCATGAAATTAAACTGTTAGGAAGCAACGGATATTAAGCTGAATTGTAAGGGCCTGAGCACACAAACAAACGGTCCATGTAGAGAAAAGACAAGTAAGGAGAATGAGGTCTTGGACAAAGACTATATGACAGAAGGAATTATTTATTTATATATATAAATAGTTGAGCTAAGTTGAGTTGAGAAGGCGCAGTTGTTAGGAGAGAGGGGTGAGTGAGGGAAGATGTTTCCGAGAGAGAATCATAGTAACGGCTATGAGCAGGTGGGTGGCATGGGTCACACCCATTCCCACATCCACAGAGAGCGAGTCCGTCGCGGCGCTCGCAGGTCACGTGGGTCCTCTTCCTCTCACTCTCTTAGGGTTTTGGAGCAATCACAACCGCACCACCACCGACCTCCCTGCACCGATTTCGACCTGGCCTACTTCCATTCCTACGCTCACCTCGGTATCCACCAGGAGATGATCAAGGTTCCTCTTCCTCTTCTTCTCTCATTTCCTCTCTCACCAACACTCTTTCTCTCTCTATTCACTTCATGCTTTCCGATGCAGGATCGCGTGCGTACTGAAACTTACAGGGAAGCAATCATGCAGCACCAGAGTTTCATTGCGGGCAAAGTAATTCATCTCTTTACCTTTTCCCTATTTTCCACGCCACCACCATTTCCTGTCACTGCAATTTAATTCATATGTTTTCGCTTTTTTTATTTTTTATTTACTCTGCAAATGTTCATTTCTGTTTCTTCACACAACAATGTGCATTATGAATTAATAAATAGTGCTCTGCATATGTCTGTACCATCTCATGTTTTCAAGAAGATTCAAGACTACGACAGCCGCACCAGGAATGATTCTCGAATAACCCTACTCCACTAATTGAACCTTAGTTAAACCTACTAAGTAAAAGCTCTGAACTTCTATTGCCGAATCCCTGTACAGACAGGACTTTTGAAACCCTAATGCTAGTATGGTACTTACAGAAATGCAAAACTTTGGTGAGAACTGGAATTCAGCTTCTATGTAATTAGTTATAGAAAGATTGAGGGAGAGATTTCGTAGTTCAACAAAAATGTATTAGGAGTACTTCCTTGATACTTTGTCTGTGGTCCAGCACTACCAATCTTAATTCCAATAGAACGTGCAACCCTATTGATAGGAAACTGGAATCAGAGTAGTAGCATTCTTTTTAACTGGAATGCACCCCTTGCTACTAATCATGGTTTCATGCGTTACACCTGATTTCATTTAGTCACGAAGTATATCTCTGCCTTTGAAAGGAATGTGCTGACCCTTTGACCAAACTCATTTCTGGAGATGCCTTTAAAAGGCGTGTTAGGAGTTTGGGACTGTGAAGGGTTGATACACTTCCAATAAAAGAACGAAGTATATGTTGAAAGGTTGCCGGTGGAATCGCGTCTATTGCAAATCCCCAGTACTCCTCTTTCAGTTTTCTCTTGTCACTATTGTCAGGAAACGGCACTTGCAATTTAAAAATTATGCTATAAGATGATGTTGTATCAAGCTTTATACGTAAATAAATAGAAAACTCACACTTACCAAAATGGAGACAAAAGCTAACATTAATTGTCTGCTTGCGTATCTCCTAATTGTCCCTCAAACCTTGCTTATCTTTTTATTCAATTTTACTAACGGAATCAGGTTTGATGGTTACTCCCCAAACTGACCCAATCCTATACTTCCTTCTTTTTCTTTTAAATGCCTTAAATTCCCTGCTGCCCTTGCCTTTTTCATCCTAAAGAACATTTTTCTTTTTGATGAGTGGGAGGCTAGTTCCTATCCTTGCATTCAATTATCCCGTTTATAAGCCTTATTAATGGAATGGAGTACATAGTTTTTTTTTTTTTTTAATGAAGATCTACTTATCATAACTATTAAATACGCAAATACGCAGGTTCTGTTTTTCATTTTGGAATACTTTCTATACGAGATATAGTAATGATAATTGCAAAAACATTATGCATCTATTTTCTATTTAATTGTTATTACAACCATTTTTTTACAGTTTATATGATCTGTGTGCTATGCATGTAAACTCAAAATTTGTAAAATTTGCTCAAAATTAATAACTTTTATAATTAACTATAAATTTTCATGGGTGTCTTAAACAAAAGATACAAGTAAACATGAACAATAGGAAAATACAAGCTTCCTAGATTACATTTCTAGTCATCATGTAATTACATCTTTGGACTTCAAATCTGGAAATTTAAATCTCAGAAATATCCCTCCAAAAAATCTTTAATGTATTTGTTACAAGGTATTTTTAAAATAAACACTTAATGGTTGCTGGCACTGCCACAACTGTAATAACAGTCCCTTTAGCAGGCTGGGACCTCCCCTCTCTGCTACACTGCTATAGACTCTTGGCCTAGATGGAGGACCTTTTTCAACTGAGGTAGGTCAGTACATTGCTGGCCGAACCTATGTGGAGGGCTTCTTGTTGGGGATTGTGTTATTGTACATTAACACATAAATGATATTTGTGTTATATATCAAATCATTGGTATCTCATGCTGTCATTCATAATTTGCTTGTTTTGCTAAGTTCTTCTGGATTGAGGTTTCTTATGGCTTTTCGTGTCCTCCCTGCTCCTTAATCATCTGCTTTCAGGTTGTGGTTGATGTCGGATGTGGTACTGGAATCCTTTCTATATTTTGTGCTCAGGCTGGTGCAAAACGGGTATAGTCTTTCAAAATAATGTTCATGTCATTTTAGTTAATACAAATGAATTGCCATTATACATTTTTGGTGATAAATGTAGTTTTTAATGAATTGCCATTATACAAACGATTAAACTCTTATACCTTCACAGCAATAATTCAACATTTAAACTTCATGATAGATTCGGCCACAAAATTGATCGGTGTTATTGCTGTGAAGGTCATGCATGCATGTTTTAGATTGCATAATTTGGAGATACTGTATGCATCATGCACAGGTTGCTTTTAGCGCTCTATTTCTTCATTTTTTCTTTTGTATCTCAACTTCTGTTCTATATTTTTATACAGAGGAAGATCTTATGCACTTTTATCTTTGGGGTTAATAATATATACTTCTATATTCTTGGAACTTTATACCCTTGTTTAAGCTTTTAATTTGCTTGTTTCAAACATTTTTTCCATCACTAAAGCATTTGACATGCATGATATTGTGGATGTTTGTGTTGCCAGGTGTATGCAATTGATGCCAGTGACATTGCCCTGCAGGTAATTGTCAATGATCATAGTTTTCATTTGGACCCCATTTAGTTTTCTTGAGGTTGAAACTATACTCAATTTTCTATTTGTTCCTATAGCACTATTACAAAAATGGGCCTTTCTTTTGGATCTTTTTAGATACATCCATGGATTTCCTAGCCACACTATTCCTTTTCAAAAAAGCACAAAACCTAAGGGAAGCTATCTGTGTATTGGCTTCCATGCCAGATTGAGTTCTAAAGGGCTATATAACCCAATGGATGTGTGATAAGAATACAATATTTGGGCTATTGTATCATTTTTTAGTTCAATTTATACTATATTAGCATCAGTAGCTGATACTGTATATGTAATCTACAATATGTATCCATGCAACGATAACCATAATTATGACTTACGGTAGAATGAAGAGTACTCATCTATAGCTGGCCAAATTGCAACCCGACCTGTAATTCTAACTGATCCCCTTTCTCTCTGCATCATTTTTCCCGAGGTCATGAAATATATTAGTTTTTTTTTTTTAATAACTTGTCTTTGAAACACTGCAAGAATCCTTTTTAAGCCTTTTCTGTTTCCTTTACCCATAAAGCTTTTGTAATAACAGTTGTTCTTGGAGGATCATTACAAATTTTTCTTGTAGAATTACATTACTTTGTATAACATTTTGTAATACCAGCAGTTCCTCTAGTTTTGTTTAATTTCATCTTTGTTTGGTAGGCTGTAGAGAGAAAAGAGTTGAATTCTTATGATGTGTTCTGTAATTTAAAGGTTGAGATTGTGAATAAGTTGTTTAAATGTTAGTAGCACATTTTTACCTTGAGTACTTGATTTCAATTAATTACTTTCTGTTGGGAGCAGGCAAATGAGGTTGTGAAAGCCAATAACTTGTCTGATGTTGTTGTTGTATTGCATGGACGAGTCGAGGTAGGCTCCTTTGGCCATTATATGCTTTTTATTTTTATTTATTTTTTCATTAACACTATATTTTATACCATAGTTTTACCTAGTTTGCGATACTCTTCAGTGTGTGTAATGGGTGCATGCTATAGTTGTCATTCCTAGATAGCGGAGAGGAGCGGCTGACCCTGGATAGGAGATACGGGGATGACCACTATTATAATATTTTATGTGCACAAACACACACACACATGCATATATATATATATATATATATATATATATATATATATATATATATATATATATATGTATTAGAAGTATACATAAGCTGAAAAACAGAAAAGAAAACACAAAATTCATACAATAGTTGTAATTAATAGTAACTACTCATAGTACTTAACAAACCTAGATTATAGAGTCAAGATAAAATAAATATGAAACCTAAATTGTCAACTTATAGTACACTGATTCTTAATAATACTAATAAGAGAATAAAAAAATATGGAACTTAATAAAATTATTGAAACTTCAACTAAAAATAAAAACTAATGGAAGCAGAACAAGACTGATAAAAAATAACAAAATAAATAAGAAATTAAAAAACCAGAAACTGGGAAAAAGGCAAGCAGAACAAAAAAATTAATTAGAAATTGATTAAGAATGCAAAGGATATATATATATATATATATATATATATATATATATATATATTTATAAATAAAAAATATATATAAAAAAACAGAAACTAATTAAGAAATTTAAAAACCACAAACTAACATATAGGCAAGGGCAACACGAAAGACTAACAAGAAAATAAATACAAAAACTGAATTAGAAACACAAGATGAGTTTTTTTTTTTAAATAATAAAACCAAAAGACTGAATAAGAAAAAGGAGAGAATAACAGTGGTTTTAGAAAAACGGAATAGAAAAGGAAACAAAAAGAGAAAGAAGAAAGAGAAAAGAATTGAAGAGAAAAATACTTGTCACCAAGGAAGTTGGGTTTCTGGAGAGAGGGAGTCACTAGAGACAGGCAGTTGCTGGAGAAGGGGGCTTCTGGTGAGAAGAGAGGAGAGAATAGGTGCATGTTACTCGGTAACTCTTTCTTTGAGTAGCAAGCCAATTTCTCTATGTATATTTTGGCAGCCCCACTTTGTGATTTGCTCAGATATTTATCTTTTTTTTATTACCATCCCACATCAAAAGTATGATCCTGTGATTACATATATCTGTTGTGAATAGCCTTTTCTTTCCTTCATATTTTTTCCACCATCCTGCACAAAATGAAATGTGGGATTTAGGTGGCCGTAGGTTCTCCTACAACAAAGGCTATTATTGGTTATATGGTTCTATAGCTGTAGTTTCTCCTCTTTTTTATTTTTTTTTTCTTTTTCTCAAAACACAATGTGTATATTAATCTAGGCATTTAGCAGATTCTACTCTGAAATTTGTTGGTTTTTCCTTTTCTAACTTAATATTTTTTATTTAGAACAAGCTGTATAATTTTAAATTCACCATATGCTTTATGCAGGATGTTGAAATTGATGAAGAGGTGGATGTTATAATTTCGGAATGGATGGGCTATATGCTTCTATATGAGGTGCTTATTAGGATTTTTCTGGCTATTTGATCAAATATGTATTTTTGAATGTCGAAAGCTAAATCAATTTTTCATAAGATTAGAAGAGCCACACCATAAATGAAATTGAAATTAGGAAAAGCCTAATTTTGTATGGCTACTTTTGAAAATAGAAAAATGGAAATCCCTACAATTTTGTACACAAAATTGAATTTAAAATGTCAGTGGTGGAATAGGTTCTATACATGTTCCAGTGATTGGGCTGAAGAAAAGGAGAAATTGTCACTTGATTGGTGTAATTGTGGAAAAACAAAAAATTGTACTATTGTATAAATTCAAGTGAAAATGTTTTCTCATATTCAATTGTAATAGGTTGTCTGAAGTTTAAGTATCTGTGATGTGTTGTTTTATGAGATACATCAGATTAGTAGTATACAAGGAGCCTACGACAATTTTAGGAAGTTGTGAAAACTTATTCTTGGGTAGAAATTCTTGTGAATATGGGATTGTTTCTACATATACACTCCTAGTATCAATAGTATATGATACAGAATAAAAGTACAATCATGGGTTTAACACTTCCTAAAATCTATTCTTAGGTTGGATGTAATTTTTTCAAAGTTGTTGCTGTTCAGGTCCTTGGTTAGTATATCTGCAAGTTGACTGAGTGGATACATATGGTTGGCAAATCAAGCCAGTGTCTAGCTTTTCTTTGATATAATGTTTATCCATCTTGGCATGTTTAGTTCTATCATACTGCACTGGGTTGTGGGCTAAACTGGGTTGTGAGTAAAGTAACGGCTGATTTATCGTCACAATATAACCTCATAGGTTTATTCCACCTTATCATCAAATCTTCCAATATTAGAGCCGTAAAAGTTTATTCATTCCTTGGGTCATTGCTTGAAGTTTTGCTTCAGCCCTAGATTCGCTACCACACTCTCTGTTTTGCTCTTCCAAGTCACTAGGTTTCCACTGAGGAAGTTGTAATATTTCATCAGTTGACCTTCTATCCATAATTGATCCTACATAATCAACATCAGTGTACGCCATAAGGATTACTCTGTTGTGTTTGCACAAAATCCGTCTTATTCTTGTCCCTTTTAGAGACTGTACAATTCTAAGGTCAGCTTGTAAATGTGCTTCTTTTGGTTTGTGCATAAACTGTCTGAATAGGCTCGCAACAAAGGCAATGTTTGGCTTAGTGTGAGATTAAGTAAATGAGTTTGTCATCAAGTTTGTGATATTTTTCCTTGTCCACAACAACATTCTTCTTTGTACTTCCCAACTTTGTATTTGGATCAATTGGTGTATTTGCTGGTCTGTAGGTTGTGTTATCAATTTCAGGAATGTATTTTTGTTGAGATATGAAGATTCCTATCTCGGAATGGGTTGCTTCAATTGCCAAAAAATATTTGAGCTTTCCTAAGGTCTTGACTTCAAATTCCTTCACAAGGCACTGGCTTATTACTTTCTATTCCTCTTTGTCATCTCTGGTTACTTTATATAAGTACCCTAATAATATAGTTACTGCCCTCAATGATGAATGTTTGATAAGTAAAGTGTGGTCCCCTTGGCTTTGTAACCAATACCATGACTATGGTAAATCTTCCTAACCATGCTCTTGGTGATTGTTTCAACTTGTATAGTGCCTTCTTTTAACTTGTAAACTATTTTGGCACCAACCTATTTGCCATAATTAGGTGACTACTCCTTCTTTGAGGTCTCAATTTAGAAAATGCATTTTTTACATTGACCTGCTGCATATCCCAATCATGGTTTGATGCTAATTACAATATTACTTTGATCGTGCTCAATTTAGCAAATGGAACAAATGTCTCCAAGTAGTCACTCCATAGGTTTGAGTGAATCCTTTGACCACCAACCTTGCCTAATACATTCCAATGGTTCCATATTCATAAGATTAGAAAAGGCTACCTCATGTAAATGATGTTGGTTGGATTCTTAGGCAAGGACAAATCCTGGAATGACTTTTTTTCTTGAATATACCAGATTTTTTGCCAAGTCACACCGTGATCATGCCTTATGATTATGTTAGACCTCAGGAACTACATGATACCAATAGAACGTTGAAAGTGTATTATATGAGAGGGTGTAGAAATAGGAATTAAACCTATTCCATTCTTTATCCTATCTGTTAGGATTTATGGAAGAGTTAGTTAGTTGGTTAAGTTGTTTACACCAGCCTTCTTTTAATAAGGTTTCTGTTTGAGGAGGGAGGAGTTATTTGGTTGGTTACAAACTGGATAGTTGAGTGTGAAAGGAATAGCCTTTGTGTTCTTGTTTTTTCTTGAAATTCAATAAACACGGGATAAAGCCCTTTTTGTCCCACCAGATTATGAGATTGTTTTTGCATATACAATCCTAGTAGTAAGAACAAGATACTGAAACGATATAGAAGGAAGAAAAATACACCAAGGATGATATAATACTTCCTAAACTTCATCAGCAACTTTCACGGTTGTGACAGGTTCTATACCATGTTCCAGTGACTGGCTAAAGAAAAAGAAATTGTCACTTGATTGGCATAACAAAAATTTTACAGTCATATAAATTGAAGCGAAAATTCTTTCTCACATTCGATTGTAATGGGTTCTTAAGATGTTTCAGTGGCGGCTATGAGTGGCTAAAGAAAAAAAGAAACTGCCGCATGATTAGTATAATTGTGGAAAAACATAAAAATGTACAATTATATAAAATATAAATTGAAGTGAAAATATTTTCTAATATTTTGATTGTACTAGGTTATGCATGTTCCAATGAATGGCTTAAGAAAAAAATATTGTCATTTGATTGGTATAGTTGAAGAAAAACAAAAAATGTACAATTATCTAATTTGATAGACCACAAGCTTATTGTTGAGTTTTATTTGGAAGCTGTGGAATCTGTATGATATTGCAGATAATCCAAATTTGTTTTTCCTTGGAGCTTCCTATTGTTATTATATTTATGTAATTTAGTAAATGTTTTTTAACTATGCAATAATACATCAACAGCACCAAATGACTACTGCTTATTTGACCCACGGACACAGACTCATGCACAAAACATGTTAGAGAGCAAGGGTAGTTGACATGTAATCAGTTGATTGTGATAGTTGACATATTATCGATTAACGCCCTGATGATATGCAACTTGTTTTGAGACATTTTATAATGCCATAGTTTTGGTGATTGGATCTTACTTTTATGAGATTCATTGAGATTTCCAGCATTAAACTGATTTGTCTGGTTGATTGTGATACGTACAGCTAGGAGAATATTATTTTTATTGGAAATAACCCAAATCATGCATATAAAAACCCTTGTCTCAAATTGGTGTTTTAGTAGGGTTAAGTCAAACTTAAATCCGAATGCTAAGACATTTCATAATTGTTGGATCCTGTTTGTTCTTTTTCCTTTTTAACCTCTAGCCAATTAAGAGTTTTAGGAGAATATTTGTCCTATTTTTTGGCCTGGGTCTCAGTGTTCACCTATTAACTTGAATGGGCTAGAATTTGACTGGTTCAATGATTTTCCAATCAAATTAGATGGTCCACTCTGTTTTTTGTAACTATCAAAGTTTTCATTTGATCTCATGTTAGTGTTTGGATTTATCAAAGAAAAGGTCGATGCATAATATCTCCAGGTAATGTAATATAATATCTATGGAGATGTAAAAACAGTGCTTGTGATTTATTGATATACTGTCTTTTTGAGTGGAAGAACCAAAACATTGAATGTCAGTTAGAATATGCTTTCCTTTCATTCTTTTTCCTCTTTATTTTTTTAGTCGGTGTTGGTAAAGGATGGCTGCTTCAGCATAAACTTAAATTTCTTAGCTTCTAACAGTAAATCCGCATTTTATGATTTATATTGGTTTGAAGATTTTTCTTCTCTTGTAGAGTATGCTTGGAAGTGTTATTAATGCTAGAGATCGATGGCTCAAACCTGGAGGTCTTATTCTTCCTTCAAGTGCAACGGTATCTCTATTTAAAATTTTAGCTTTAAATATTTTTGCTTATGCTATCGGGAATGCTTCTAAAAGGTTATTTTGTCTGGTAGAAGCGTGACCATATGCATATATATGATTCCTTATGCATGGAAGCTAGAATTGCCTGAATGTGATTGGGGGACTCATTGATTACATGATTTAGTTTATCTTTAATAATGATTTGACGTTTTGGTGTCTTATAAAAAATGCTGATACTTGTACTTCTCTCCAGTTGTACATGGCTCCTGTCACGCATACGGACAGATACAACGACAGTGTTGACTTCTGGCGCAATGTTTATGGAATTAATAGTGAGTGATCTACTTGTTGACAATATATGGCATACGAGATTGTTATGGAGGTTTGGAAATCAGTACTTGTGCAGACCTAAAACTCTATTTTGCTTATTTTTTCTTTGTGATTACTCTTCGTAATGAATATTGCCAGGTACTGTATATCTGCAGTTATTGTAATTTGGCAATATCTTTAAAATTGTTTTTTAATATATATTTTAAAACTTTTTATGCATTATTCACTTTTTTACTTTTATACATTATTTCCTTTTTAATTGGAAAAAGAGAAATAGTGTATAAGATTTAATAAAAAAATTTGTAAGGAAAATGAGAACAAAAAACATATAAACATGATAAGTATTTACAAATAAGTTATAATATGTTGTAAATAATTAATATGATTTTTTAGTACATTGTAATTATAATATATGTAATTTTATTACTTTTATAAAATATTTTGAATTGTGTTTATTTACTTTAATTTTAAATTTTATATGAATATTATGTTTTAATTTTATTTGGAAAATTTTTTATGAAATATTTATGGCATAATTTGTTGAATATAAATAGTATTTATGATATATATTATTGTATGTACTTTGTATGTGATTTATTTTGTGTATGGGTTATTCAAGATTTAGGGGGAAAATGTGGTTTTAGTCCCCTATACTTCTGGTCTGAAGTCCTTAAATTTTCTTATTCAAGATTTTTGTCCTTAAACTTTAAAATGCTTCTAGATTTTAGTTCCTTTTCACTACGAATTCATCTTATGTTTTTAAAATTTAGAAGGATTAAATTCATATTTTTTATACTTTTGAGAACAAAATTCATACATATGAAAATTGCATGGACTTAAAAATCTTTCCTTAGTTTTTATATAATATGTTACATGTAAATTTATATATAATATATCATTATTTACATCATAGATGAATGTAGTTATATATTATTATTAGTATTATATGTTATATTATAATATATGTAAATCTTATAAATGCATACTATCCTATTTTTGTTTCTTGATCCATCGTCTCCCCTTGTAGGCTAAGAACTTCACTATCCCAAGAGGATTGAAATAGTAGTTGAATAAGATAATCATATTCTTTATATTCATAAACTGATTAAAGTAGAATAAGATATGTATCTTATCACATTTTAAATACTGCTTTCTGTTGCAGTGTCTGCCATGGTACCATTAGCTAAACAATGTGCATTTGAAGAACCTTCAGTAGAGACAATAACTGGTGAAAATGTTTTGACATGGCCACATGTGGTAAGCTCACAATTGTTGTGGTTGCAGGCTGTATATATTTTGACTTCTCTTTGTAACCGTAAGATGTTGAAATAACATGCTTGTCTATTTAATAATTATGATTTCTGCAAGAGTTGTGGTTGGAATAAGGATTTGGTAAGCTTTTTCATGATACATTGTATAAGCATTATTAGTATTTGATAATAGTGTATATTTCACAATATGCTGAGAAGCTTTCTCCTTCTCCTTTTTTGTTAGATTTCGAATTATGTTGTACTTTTCTTTTTATTTGATCATTCGTGTCTCAATAATTATTTTTTTTATAATAAAAATTAAATCAGAGACAATAGCGTCTCAGCAATCAGCATTAGTTATTGTAGACGCAATAGAATGCAAATCATTTATCCTATTCTTACAATATTCCAAGCGAGTATGGCACTAGAAATAATTCACAGGAAGTTGTATAGCATCATTCAGTCTCAGGAATATCTGACGTGCATTACCACCCACTTGTATGTTTCTTTCGATTTTTGTCTTATTTAAGTATCACAGTCTGAAATCCAAAAGGACTGGTTGAAGTGGATTGTAGCCAGGCTGATAGTGAAATCTTAAATGAATGTGCAGTAATGAAATCAACATGTAGTAATGTCTCTAATTGCCCAATGGACTGAGTAAATCATTCAGTGATGAGGCTTGAAGAGAAATTTCTGAATTTTCAGCTACAAGTCCTGTACATTCTTATGTCAAATGTTATTTGGTAATAAAGTGTTTTCTCCTTTTCTGGAAGTTATCTGTCAATATGCTGAGCTTTGTACTGTATCTATTTTCTCTCTTTTAGATTTTTGTTGTCCTTTTCATTTGGGGAAAAAAGAAAGTTAAAGGGCGAGGGATGTTTTCCTCTTTCTCAAGTTGAGAATGCCACACGTTTCAGTGATGGATCACAGTGGTACTTCTTGATGGCATTCCAATAAAGGACAACTAGCTGGAAGGGTCATTATCTTCCCGTATTTTGTCCTAATTCCTCAAGTATTTTGAGCCTTTGTTACTTCTATTGATTTATTATATTTGCTCAGGGTCAGCAGTAATAATACTGATTTTACACCATTTATTTGACTATTGTGTGATGTTTAAGATCACTAAATGCAATATTTGATCAGGATGTCTCGTAGTCTTTGTTGTAAATACTCTATTTACTGCATGTGACATTTGTTTGTGTACTGCATGTTTGTTTCTTTATTTCAAAATTTCCCCTGTTCAGTATTCAGTATTATTTCTGAAAAAATATCGTTCATTTACAATTACAGGTAAAGTACATCGATAGTTATTCTGTTACCATCAATGAGTTGGAATCTGTAACAACCAAGTTTAAGTTCAATTCTATGATGCGAGGTATCTTCCTTTGTTTTGTTCTTCCTTTTCACTGGTTATTGGCCTCCTACATTTTTTCTTTACTGCTAGGCTTGTTAATTTCACAGTGCTCTGTTTTCATCCAATTTGCTACTGACAAATATTCTGAATTTCGTGTAATGTGTGATGATGATAACTGAAATTTGTTTCCTGTTTTCTCCAGCACCACTACATGGTTTTGCATTTTGGTTTGATGTTGAATTTAATGGGAATGCAATAGCATCAACCAATTACAATTCAACAACTTCGTTTATTGACAATCATCAGATGAATGGTAGTCAGAGGAAAAAGCGAACAAATCCAAATGAAGCACTGGTCCTGTCCACTGCGCCTGAGGACCCTCCAACACATTGGCAGCAGGTGCAGTGTTTATTTCTTCAATTTCCAATTTCAATGTTGTTCTAGTTTTATTGTTCAATGAATGTATACACAAGTGTTTTTGTCAATGGTTGTCTTAGCATCAATGAAAAATTAAAAATGTACAAGATGATATGGTTGCTTTGTATCCAGTACTTGAGTAATTCTATAGTTGAATACCAGCTACTTGCTTGTCACACTATATCCTATCACCTTACGATGTAGCACATTCGGTCCAAAATTACATTGAAGTGCAGGCATAAGAAAAAAAATTGCTAAGTATACTTGTAACATAGTTTTAGAGATTTTTAATCCTCTAAGTGCCACCTATCCTACTTCCCTTGAAAAAAATCTTTTGTAGATCAGATTGAGGGTATAGTAGTATATATATGTTGGTAATACTGTTCCTAAAGCAATTTTTTTGTAGATAAACTTTATGTGGGGCTCATAAATTTGAGCACCCTCTGTTTTATTAGTAGTGAGCGTGTTGCTAGAGTATATAACTTATATTGACAAGGGTAGTTGTGAAAACTGGAAAGCATGTTTTTCCTAAATCCAAATACGTTGGAGGATTGTATGGGAACTGTGAAATCAAAGCTTGAGCTTTTGGAATAGTTGGTTCATGGCAGTTCCCTTTTCTTATTTATGCTAGGTTTATATTATTGTTATTTTGACTTCTGGAATATTATATCCAAAATTGCATTTTCTTTTATGACATTATTTTTGCGTCTTGATCTTGCTGATTTATTTTGCAGACATTGATATACTTTTATGATCCCATAGAGCTGGAACAAGATCAACTAATTGAAGGTTTAGTGACCTTGTCGCAAAGCAGAGAAAATGCTCGATTTATGAATATTCACCTTGAATATACGTGAGTCGGAACAATTTTGTTTCCCTAAATACGGTAATTTTCTTAATGGATTTCTGACTTTTTTCCCTGGCATTGCAGTTCAGGTGGTCGATCGCATGTGAAAGAGTCTGTTATGAGATGATAGTTTAATTTCATGTACGTGAGCATTGTCTTTCGCATCAACATTCTCGGACTTTTCTGCATATATGTTTTCTGACTCCGTTTCTCCTAGAGAACTGTGGGTAGGTGTTTGTTCTTCAAAATCACTAATCTCTGCTTGCTAGATTAGAATGTAGCAACTGACGAACTTGTCAACGATAGAGTTAGGCCAATCAAATGCAATTTTGTTGTAATATACATCACTGAGGCGGATTACTATAAGCCTTTATCGTGGGGCTTTCGCGTTTTAATATCTCTTGGATTCTTATTGTAACATAGAGCTGTTTTTGAACTGTACATCGCGTACGTCTTGATATAGACTTCAATGTATCATCTTTGAGCATCGTTTCCATGTTTGGTGTACCCATTTTAAGATGAAACTAGTATTCTTTTTCTAAGACTAAAAAATTCAATCTTTAACCATACTTTCATTTGGAAATTTGTTGCACTTTCCAGAGTACTTTTTCCGAAATGAAAGAGGGTGTTGCTGAAATTTTGAGATGTAGGAAGCTGGTCCCCCAAACTTAACTTTAAATGTTTGAGTTTGATTGGGTCCATATTTTAGGCTATACTCTTGGAAAATAATCTTTGAAGTTTAGACTACTATAGTTTCAGGTTCTTACGTTTGCAGAGTGAAGGAAGTTTTATGATTAAAGCTTTGAAATTTAGTTTCAACATTTTAGAAACTAGATTGTGGAGCGTATACTGAACCAAAAATATGCTTGGAATTTTGTTTTTTCGTTTCAGTAACTGAATTCTGGGATACATAGGAAATCTAAATTTGGTTTGTTCCACATCTTCATATAAAGTGATGCAGTTGCATCGTACACCACACAATGAAGGGTATTAGAATTCTTCGTCATTTGCTGTCCAAATTTTGTCCACAAATTCGTACTTTGTATCTCGTATATGTGCATGTTTTCATAGTTTGCTCACTTTACCTTTATCACTTCACGCTTGAACTTAGGACCCCATCCTTGTGTCTTTAAGCACCTCCATCATCCCAACCCTTGTCTGCTTCAATCTTTACGTTCTGCAAACTGATAATGTGTATGCAAAGGACATTTTGGCCTTAGCCAATAAGGAGAATTTCTCATAGATTTATTATTTTTGAATTTAAGATCGAAGAAAGTTCTTTTAATTTATAAAGTGAGGATAGTTGAACTTATGATTCTGTACGAACTATTTTAACTCGTTATTATATTATTAAATCGGAAAAAACGATAATTATTTGTGATAAGAAAATCAGATTAAGAAAAACTAAAACTGTATGAACAGAGAGTATGCGCTTTTCTAGTTTGAAATTTCCCCAACGGACAACTAGAAGTATTGAACCAGATCATGAATTAAAGGAAAAATTTGAAAGAATTTTAAAAGCTTTTATATTTTCTGGATTGAATTAAAGTAACAGGGCAACTTAACTATCATCAAGAACAAACAAATGACGACTTAAGGAATTTTTAAGGAAAAACAATTTTCGCTTTTATTATTTTTGTTAGTTTGTTTAATATATATATATATATATATATATATATATATATATATATATATATATATATATATTTTGTGTGTGTGTGTGTTTGAGAGTAT
>Ga0214544_1005167_pt1 | contig 25578 bp, 23 predicted proteins | sample CNSS3metaG_FD_160074 | JGI IMG/M metagenome (GOLD analysis project Ga0214544, IMG submission 160074) | Root nodule microbial communities from cowpea collected in UCLA plant growth center, Los Angeles, California, USA - CNSS3 | ecosystem: Host-associated > Plants > Roots > Nodule | place: USA... | reverse complement strand
TGATTGAATGAGTTTTTACCAATAATTGAGACTTTACTTTGATTAAAGGTATTTACTCTAACTAAAATTAATTGAGACTTTACTTTGATTAATTAAGCTTTTTATTTGGTGAGGAGATAAAAGAATAAACATGATTAGGCATAGTAAATTTGATTGAGACTGTACTTTGGTTGAATTTACTGTGGATAATCTAAAAGTTCTCACTTTTAATTGAGACTGTACTTTGGTTAAAAGTGAGAACGCCAATAAATTAATGGAGACTTTACATTGATTAATTTGTAAATCTATAACAATAATTAATTGAGCAATAATCTTTAGATAACCGATGATGAATCTATTTTGAAAAAAGCAATGGAATCAATCTATTTTCTTTACTATTGTTTTTATCTTTTCTATTTCTTTCTTGTTTATCTTTATCCCTCATATTTTTATTATTTTATTTGATTAACTCTTTTGTATAGTTTTATAAGAACTAATTTGTTAAAAATCAATTCCGTGTTCGTTGGGAGACGACTTTGGGTTACTTTACTTTTTCTATTTTCTTGACTACTATCTTAGCAATACTGAAGTTGCTATAGTTTAGTAGTATTAATTTGATCGCGTCAACGACAGTGTTATCAAATTTGGCGTCGTTGCCGGGGAACACAGTTAGAATTTTTATCATTTTAGTTCTTATTTTTATTTTTATTTTTTTAATTTTATTTTTAATTTTTAATTTTTATTTTTATTTTTATTTTTCGTTTATCACTAACATTTTCTTTTCTCAATTTTTTGTTCTAACATTTTTTTTTTATTTTCTTTAGTTATTTTATTTTATTTTATTTAGTTATTTTTCTTTAAGCATAGTTTTTGTTTGAGGAATTTGTTGGGAAATTTGTGAAACTAGTTGGGAAACACTTTGGCTAAGGAAAGATAAGGTACTTAAGTTGTCCATTGAGACGCACCTCTCTTTCCTGGAAGTCTACTCAACAAGCTTTCAACATATTTCTTTTCAGAAAACCTCTTTCAAAAATGCAAAATAATTTTGCATACGAAAATAATCAACATTGTAGTTTTCAAATGGATTATAATTGCTATCCACAACAACCACGTGATTTTCAGCAACAAATTGTCACACCTACTTTTGCACCCGATATAAGTCGGTTAACTTTACGACAATTTAATGATCTATATCCTAGATCATCTTTTTTGGGATATGAGCAACAACCATATTTTGAGTGTCCACCTCAGCAACCATATGTTCCAAATAGTTTTCAGCAACAATATGTACCACCACAGCAAGTTGAAGCAACCAAAGGACCATCCTACAGGGAAGTTATGATATTAATGAGCGAAGTTATAGAGAAATTAGAGTCCATGGATGAAAGGTTGCGAGTTGATCAACGATGCAGAAATATTGAGCAAGAGTGGTACGAAAATAAGCAAATATTGTCTGATATGTTGAGGGATGCAAGTAAGAACAACTTCATAGAATTACTTGTAACTGTTAATACCACCCCTCAACCCCATCAGAGATTTCCTGAAAATCCAGATTTTAACGAACTTCGTCATAAAATCAAAGATGTGCTTCTGAAGTTGGCCATCAGAGCTGAACAAATGTCTGAAGATTTGAGTCAGCTAATGAATGTTGTAGTGAGAAAGGTCACTTTGGAAGATATGATGAATATGATGACTGAAATGATGAAGATGAATCAGACAGACCAGAAAGAGATGATGAATGCCGCCACACAAAGCTTGCAGAATCAGTCTGAAAAACCAATAGCGGAATCACATCACATTGATATATCTACTGATGGATATAATGATTTTCATAGTAATATGTCTACTGATGGACATATTAAGGATGTTGTTGAAGTTGATATAGAAATTGAAGATTCTCACACTAACATATCTACTGATGGATATGTTGATAATGCTCAATGTGAATATAAAGTTTTATCTGTTGATGATATTTTTGAAGAGCAAAGTTGTGAGGACAATCCAATAGAGGAACCAAGTGCAGTTGAAGAGCCAACGATATTTAAAGATGCAGCTGAAGCATCTACTATTGCAACTGACTTGGTTAATGATGAAGCAGCAGATTCAACTACTTCAAGTGCAGATTTTTGCTCACAAGATGAGATTACAAGGATTACTGATGATCCGGTTAACTATCCGAATGCACTTGATGATGCTCAAGTTGAATTGAAGCCACACACTCCACACATCAAGTTTGTTGATGTAAATGATGCAAATAAGTTTTCAGATGTACCGAAGCAAATTGGTACCCAGATGGTATCAAGAGGAGAGTGCTTGAACAGTCATGAAAGAATTCAAAATTCAGAACAAAACATAGCTATAGATAGTATTAAGCCAACAGATAGGATAGGTAAGTTATCGGTGATGTCTATTTTGGGACTCGAGCTAGTAAGGGTATTCAAGGTTGTCTATTTTTGGACTCGAGCTATTAAGGGTATTCAAGGTCCCTTTGATCAATACAATAATAGTAAGAAACATTCCATGTTTGCAAGTAAAACAAACAAGGAAAGTTCAGCAAGAAAAAATCCAATGGCATGGTCTAAGACTGATCAGAATCCGAGGAAAATGAGTTCTGAATCTTCCTATACACAGAAATCAGCTAGATCCAAGACCATTATTGCAAGGAGGGAAAAATCACCACCTCATCAGATGGTAATGAAACCAACCCTATTGGATCTCCAGTGACATTAAGGTAATTTCTCATAAACAGAGACAGGAGAAGGACTCCTAACACTAGTCATGTTGAACCACGGAATACAAGGGTTCTATAACAGCATCTTGAACAGGAGGAGTCAAGCTCAAGCTCTAAGTCTGACTTTGACTCTGACTCTTCTTGTTGGAGTTCTCAGCGAGGTAGTGCCAATAGTAATAGTAGGGACTTTGAGGACTATTCCTTGTCAGATGGAACACAGTGTCCCTCATCAGGAAGGATGCTGGATGCTGCACATGAGGAGGACAGTTCAGAGGAGACCAACAATTCATATCTCGAGATGGATGATGACCCTTCTAGATTTGAAAGTTTCAAATCTTATAGACATCACTATGAAAGATATCATAAGGAAACAACTGGAAGACTAAGGAGGTTTGGACTAATCTTTCACCACCATCATCATCATGATCATGGTAACACTCATTCTAGAGAAGGTCATGGACCTACTACGTGAAATCACTTGCAGAATGTCTTCCACCATATAGACAAGCATGGAGTGCTAACAAAAAAAAAGTTAAGAAGACAAAGGGAGGGGCTGCTGGAAAAGTTTTGTCCGAAAGAAACCAGGTTGGGCAGTTTAATCGACTTGCGGAAGGGGTACTGAGGCACATCCGGCATTCAAAGAAACCAAAGCATCCCAAGCTTGATGTGGTGAAACAGTCTAGGTATAAGCCACATGGACACAATCAGAAGAACTTGCTTTGGTTGCAAATCCTTCGAAAACAACGGGCAGCGAAGATGAAAAACCAAGGCAGAGCTAAAATGGAGTTTATCAGCCAAAACTCACTAAAGAATTATTGATTGATTTTGGTTGTGTCTTAGAATTTCTCATCTCACAGCTGTTGCCTTTCAGCTCGTGGCATTAAAGCTCCTATCAGATTGGCAGAACAGGTATATCCTCTGGTTTTCTTCTATTTTGGCTATGTTGAATGGAAACTTTTGTGACACTTGAAATTCATAGCTATGGATCCGATCATGCAGCATTTTGTTAGTAATTTCATGGTGCTAAGTATGTTCTTTGCTTGTTATTCTGCTTACTCAAAGCAGGTCCTTGCATTCTCTGTTTATTTGTTTTGAGTACTTTTAGAACTTCTTTACATATTAACTTAGCTTTCAACAAAAAATAGATTGAGTATTTTAAGTTATTTACGTGTTTCTCTGAATCATTGTGTAGTAGTACATATTTCACTAAATATTTCAAAATGCAAAATGTCTTTTAAGTTGACAATATCAACTTCAAATGTGGTCTAGACCATTCTTTCCAAGTTCATTTAATTGGTGATAGGATCTCGCTAATTTATCTTATTATGGCCAAAATCATAGAGAATAGTAACAAAAAGCATGACACCTTTATTTTTTCTTCAGCTGCTACAATTAGGTTCTACTTCCCCAAGTTGCAATCAAATTTGAATTGAATGAACAGAAACAATTGTGAAATTCTCTAATTCCGTGTTGGTTAATTCCTTAATGAAATTATTGGGTACCCTAGTTTCTTAAGGTGTCAACTTTGACCTCTGAGACATTGAAAAGATTGATACGGTATGTATCCATATGCTTTTTAATATATAATTTTTCTTTATGCTAAATGGCTAATAAACCAAACCTGTTATTAGAATAATATAACAGTCTCTGTCTAGACATATAATACAAGAGATACACACTTTGGAATGGAATGTAGAGAAAAAAATGTTCAGGATTATTAACTCCAATAATTTACTCATCATTTGTGACAAAAAGTTGTAATTCTATTTCAAACAGCAAAAGGTAACTCAGGCGCACTTCAATTTTACAAACATGTAGAGTGCAGCTGGTGGAGAAAGGAATAAAGGTGCACATGCTTAATTTTGAGGACCATCTGTACAATGTTACTTGTATCTTATGCTTTGTAATTCATGGCTACTTTTGATAGGAGGCAGTGAGTCTATCGAGGTCGGTCGGTCAAGGACAAATGTTCCAATCCCATGTAGTCTGAGTTAAGTATGTGATTGTAATATAGGCTAACTGGTTGTATGTTTGGTCATAGTGTCACTATTATTATTAAATTGATTAAGAGAAATATTAATATACTAATTTTACCATGTGTTCTTTAATCATTTTCTGAGTTAAAATCTTAGTTAGTTTTAGTACGAAATAAATTATTTTAAAAAAATAATAATTTGAGTTAAATGTATTTAGGATATTCGTGTTATCGTTTGTTATGATATCGTTTGTTATGATAAAAAATATTAACAAATTTTTTAATTTTTTTATCGCTAAAAATTTACTATGTATATTTATGTGCACGGGTAAATATGCTTAAATATTAAATAAAAATTGAAATATAAATTAAAACAGGTGGTTCAGATTCCAATTCATGCTTAATTTCTTTGATTAGTATTTGATATTACAAATATTATTAGTGTTATTTTAATAAACATTAATATTTTATATTTTATTACTATAAATGATGTTGACATACAGATAAAGATTATTTAAAAACAGAAATACATAAAAGTTCTTGTTAAACAAAATTGAAAGTACATAAAGTTGTAAAACGAATAATTCAAAATTATAAAACATCATAACATTTAAAATATTTATAAATATGAATTATATGATTATAACTTACAAAATAAATATAAATAATAAAAAAATATAATTATACTCTGACCATTGAATGATAAACAATAGGAACAAAAATATAATTATACTCGGCCAATAGGAAAAAAATATTTTACACTAATAATTTCTAAATTATAATAATTGACAAATAATAAAATCTGCTTTTAAAAGAGGACAAATTAAATATACTTATTCCAATATTATTTTAATTGTTAATGGAGATTAAAATACACCTCAATTCATTTTGAAAAAGAATTGTCTAAATAAAATATAATTTATAGATGTCTTATAATATATATATATATATATATATATATATATATATATATATATATATATTAGTTAGTGTACATTTTAAATGAAACCCAGACTACATCACACTGTTGTATCCGCGTTTACCATAAGAAAATCACCAAATATATCCAAGGGAGTACATAGTGTGTGGTGTTGAAACAGAATCAGCCGAAGAAGAGTGTGGAAAAATGGGAGAAGAGAGAGAAGATCCCCAGAGGCTGAAGCGAATAGCGGCGGATTCGTACGACTACGACAAGGATTCTCGATGGCCTGATTACTGGAGCAACGTTCTCATCCCTCCGCACATGGCATCTCGTAACGACGTTGTTTCTCACTTCAAGCGCAAGTTCTACCAGCGCTATGTTGTGCGTTTTTTTTTTTTCTCCTTTTATTCTTCTCTCCCTCCGTACTTAATATCATTGGTTCCCTAATTTCCCGTCAAGTTTCGATTTTTAAGCCCTTTGGCCAATTGGGTCGTTCTCTTTTCTTCCAATAGGGGTTTTGGGGTTTCTGCAAAATAAAATACTTCATGCATTTTTTAAATTGTTACTTCATCATTAATGAGTATTTATGCCTTATAATTTGTTTAAGTTCACAATATTCATCAGAATGTTCTTTTGTGTTTATTTGCGAATTGTTCACAATATTCATGGGGATGTTACTGAGCCATTTGTAGGTGTGAGTGATGGTTGAAGAGCTCATATTGACTAGTGCTATGACCAAAATAGTGTATTTAACCGAGGGGCGGCTCTCATCCATGAGTTATTTTTTGGAGTTGAGTGAGACTTAAATCCAAACTCTAATGTTTATATATCTGAGTGGGCTTGGATTGGGAGAATGTGTGTTATTTTCATTTAAGTGGTAAGTCGGTTGTGATTGTAAGATTTGTGATTGTAAGATTTTGAAGTGTGATGGAGATCTCATATTGACTACTATCCTGATATAATAAAAATAGTTCATATAAGTTAGGGACATTCCTTTTTGTGAGCTAATATATGTGTGTGTGTGGGTGTAAGTGTGTGTGTGTGGGTGTAAGTGTGTGTTATCATGTTATATCATCATGTTGTAACGGTAGAATTTCTGGTATTTTAATTGATTTAGTAAATTGTTGTAACTGTTGGATTCCGAACAGGATTCTGATCTGGTGGTGGAACCAATGTCTCTCGGTGGCAGTTCATCCCAGCCTGCTCGTTCATCAACAACCTCAACAACGACACCCGCAACAAATAATCAACCTCGTGCAAGAAGTTCTGGTAAATATTAGAATACCTAACACAGTGATGCTTGTCTTGGTTTTGTGTTTCTTAGTTCTTTGTTGCATGCCTGCCCATGTCTTATTGTATGTGTTGAATTTTTCTGCAGCATCAACTAATAGAACATCAGGGACGACATCCTCAACTGCAGGTGCAGCACCTTTGCGCTGGGATCGACAAACTATTATGTTTTCTGTCAATGCTTGGGTATGCTCTCTTTATCAGTCAAGGCATTAATCTATCCTCCGGTTAACATATGCCCCACTACCTCCACTTTTGTATGACTGTTGACCATTGTGATACCACATTTGACTTTTTGATTAACTTAGTTCTCTTTCTTACTTATGTCTGTGAATAGTTTATGTTGAACTACTTCCAGACTCAAATGTATGCAAAAAAGACCTAATTTTACACTGATTAAGTTAGTTCATTTCATTCAATTTTATTGATTTTATAAAAAGAAGTACATTTCCTAAATTACCCTTTATTATATTTATTGGAGACTGATGTGATGATCCTAATCATAAAAAATTATGTATCTTTTTTTTAGCCTGGCTTGAATGTTCCTATTATTAGTTTATTTCTATGCTTTGTTTGGACATAGGATTAGGAAAGGGAGCATAACCCCTTCCCACCACAATCTTTATATAAGGAGAGCTCATTTGATCATTTTGTGGTCAAGAGTCTACATTTCTGCAATCATGGCTTGTCGCCGTCCAAGATGATCAAGTGCTTCATTCACATTTTCGAGAATGACAACAAATGACACTGAGGATAAAAGGGAGCAATAGGAAGGCGACAATATGTGATAGCTAAGAAAGTTATAAATCGGATATGGGTTTCGAGTGGAACGAGTACCTTTTTTGAGAGCAATGGATCATCCTGAATCACCTTCACCCGAAGTCATGATATTAAGTGAGAGGGAGAAGAATTTGAAGTAGGGGATTCACCATGTTCTTGGAAAACTGGACTATCCATTGGGTCTTGTGTTGGAGAGTATCAATATGTGGAGATGATGGTTAAAGGGGACTTTGATCAAGACTTGGATTGACAGAGACATTGGAAATATTGAACTCAGCCACAAGAATAGAGAGGACCTGCTATATGACATGAACATCTTGAACAAATGGAGAGAAGTAAGGAGTTTGTTCAAAGAATGTAACATTGGCAGACATGTGATGTACTTTTTGGTTTCAGGAGAGTAACACCAGTACCCTTTCTAAAGTCGTGAATAACCCAAGAAGATACATTTGATAGCACGAGTAGAAAGCTTGTCTAATCTTGGAGACAGTCATGAACAAAACATACACAACCAAAAACTTGAGGAGAAAATTGATAAAGAGGATTATTCTCCTCCTGTTAATAAGAAAACATGTTGGTAAGATGGCATCCCCTAATGATGGACGAGAAGATGGGCACCAAGCAAAAGGGTATGAACAGTTTCAACCAAGTGTCTATTTTTCCTTTCTGCTATACCATTTTGCTGTGGTGTATGAGGACAAGTGGACTAGTGTAATATACCATGTGAACTCGAAAGTGCAAAAAAGTGGATGAGAAGTACTCTTTTACATTGTCACTTCTTAAGATTTTGATTACTTGACCAAATTGATTATTGATTTCACGGAAAAAAGATGTGAAGATGGGTAACAATTTAGAACTATCTTTCATAAAATAAATCTAAGTACATCTTAAATATTCATCAATGAATGTAACAAAATACCTAAAACCAAAAGATAAGACGCGACTAGGTCTTCAGATATCAGAATGGATAATAGAGAAACTAGAATTACACTGTCATTGAGACCTTTTAGGAAAGGTAGATCTAACATGTTTTCCTAGTTGACATGACTCACATTTTAAGGTTTGGGGACCACTAAGTTCAAGACACTTTTTTTTAATTTTGTTAGATGAGGATGGCCAAATGTAACATTTTAGGACTAGGACTTGCAACATAGGACACACGTGGACGAGATCCTAAATGGTATAATCCTCCATCTTCATATACTTCTCCAATCCATCTCCCCGAACCACGCTCCTATATAAGAAAAGATTTGTTATCAAAGGTTATCGAAAAATTCAACGTTTTGGTTAACTGGCTTAAGGAAATTAAATTTAAAGGACAATTAGGTACAAAAAAAACAAACTTTAAATTTAGGGAGGGAGACAGGGAGACTTGATCAACTCCCTTTGAGGAACTTTTAGAGCCATTTGCAAGGATTATGAAATGATGTTTTTCTTGAAAGGAAATGGTTGAGAACAAAGGTATTACTAGATATGTGATTAGATCACCTGAGTCAATTATCTATGAATTTTGACCTTCCATGAATTGAGAGATGCAAGTTGTTGATGTACTTGGAGTTTTAGATGTCTGTGTTAAGTTGTTAGCATTGAGTCGTAAATACTCTTAATATTCGTCCTTAGTGAACTTGGATTCAGCAGTCTCAACCTTAGAGACATTGGCTGTTTTGGAAGGAAAATCGTGCAAGGAGTAACAGTTTTCTTGGGTGTGACCCGTCCTTTCACAGTATGTGCTTTGATGATGCCCACGACCTCCATGTCCGCCTCCTCTAGTTCCACATCCTCCTCTTCCTCATGTGGCAACCTTGATAGAATGTTCCACTAGTTCATGAGCTTCCTGATGGGACACGAAGAAGGCATGTGGTCAAGGTATCCATGGAAGGGACCTCATGATTGGTCAGAAGTTCTTCTCTGATATGATGGAAGTTTGGATGTAGAGCACAAAGGATCATTACCATATAATATTTGTCAAGTTTTTTCTTGATATCCTCTGAAGACTCGACCTCCAAGAACATTATCAGTTCTTCCACAACTGCTTGGGCTTTAGTCATGAAGGACACCATATCATGGTCTATCATTTTAAGAGATGCAAGCTTATTTGCAGAGTCATAAAGATGTTAGATATCGTTGGCATAGATGGTTTGAGCTTTCTTCCAAAAGAAGTGACACGTTTTGAAAGCTCTAAGGGACATTAGAAGCCTTGGTTCCACATATTGTCACACCAGGGCACAAACTTGGAAATCTGCCTGTTTCCATTGTTCAGCATTTTCAGCAGGCACATGGCTTCCATCTTTCTCAAGGTAATCTTGATGTCATTGGCCAAGAAACCACATTTTGACAGCAGCAGACCAAGATAGATAATTTTGTCCATTTAGCTTTTCAGAAGTAATGGAAGGACTTCCAGAAAATGAATTAACACTTCCAGTAGCCATTTCTGATCAAGGGAACAAAAAAACAGTGAGGAGATGCTACAACAGCACGGGAAAACCGAAACCCTAGGGTGAATTTCATAATGGTGGCTTCCGGACTTCACCAAAATGAAGTTTCAAAGGTCAGAGCCAATAGAGGGGGCTCCGGCGACAGCTACGGAGGTGGTGCGGCGGCATGTGGGCAGCATGCTCTTGGCTGCAATAGATTGAAATGGTGCACTCGACGGTGCATGGAAACGAATTAGCCTTCGACACTAGTAGGGTTGGCCGTCGCTTGGTTGACAGCGTTGGACAGTTTCAAAAAGGCCGTGGACAACTATATATAGAGATGGACTAGTGTGGACAGCAGTGACTACGTCCGACGACAAACAACCAGAGCGTGTTCGACCCGCTCTATTACCAACTTGAGATTTAACACAGATACATATTTCTAGAGAGCTTAAAGGACCCTTCTCATGTTTTTCTGTTTATATTGATTAACAGTTGATACAATATAAAGATGGAAGGTCAAGGGACTATCCTAGACACATAGCTACGGAACTAGGAACAATAATTAGAGATAACCCAACACATAGCTACGGAACTAGTAACAATAATTAGAGATAACCCAACACATGACTCTCTACTTTAGGCCTACTGACTGCACTAACATAAGTAGACCTAATAATTATTGCAACATTTTTCATAAGCACTTTCCTTCATGTTTAGTACCAGGGGCTTATCAAAGCAGATTGAATAGGAGAATCAACATGGTGTAATTCAAAGCAGCTACACTGCACACTGTTTATTTTGTTTCAATTCAATGAGTATTCAGTTAGTGATTTTGAATTTGGCACTGGCAATAGAAATTGATTGAAGCGCTTCATCAAACAATTTGGGTGCCTTCTTTGAATTCACGTGAATAAAGCATAGTAGTGCAGGTTTTGTTGATTCAATTTGGAGAATTCATATTATCGGTGGCCTTTGAATTAAAAATTGAAAGAAGATTTATTAATTCTAGCTGCTGGCACTAGTGTGATTAAATTGGAGAGTTGGAATGAGTTTTAGATGTGCAAAATTGACATGATTTAAAATCTTAGCAAGTTAGTGTGTTTAAGGTTTTAGTAATGGGTTCTTTTGTTGTTTGTGAATCAAAGTATGAATCATAAGCAACTTGGTTGATTGAAGAATTGTTTTAACTTGGTGATCATCTGGAGTAATTCAAGAAGGTAAGTTGGTGTGAGGAGAAATTTGAAGCAAGTAGAGAATTCAAAATTTGGGACAAATTTTCGTGAACAAGGGCAAGATTATGTGATCTTAGCTTATGTTTGGGGATCAAGGTATATGCATAGATGGATGTGGAGGGATGAATGTTGTTTGGATCAATGTATTTGAGAGAGAGAGGGTTGATGGATGGAGAGGGATGTACTGTTTCAAATTCAACATCCTCGCATATGGAAGGGATGGGGAGGGATGTACAATTGAACATCATGCAAAGATGAAAATAACCTTGGATGGCCTCTTCCTTATGGTTGTTTCCTTGTGGTTGGAGTGGTGGTGTGTACTATAATGGACAGGATATTCGGGATGGGGAATAAGGATATTCGGGAAGGGGAATAATAATAATAAGTTATATTTTTTTTAATTTTAAATAATAAATTTTATTTTATTTTAATATAATTTTCACTAATTGTATTTAAATTTATATCATTTTTTCTTCAAGAATTAAATGGTAATCATCTAATTTTATTCATTAAAACATTTTTTTAATCTATCATATTCATCAAATTTTACACGAACTTTCATTTCATATCTATTCAAATCATACTATCTTTTCCTTAATCCAAAGACCACAATCTCTTCTCCATACCTTCAATTCCATCTGCCCACTCACCCTAAAATCCTCTCCCCAATCCAAACACACCCTTAGGGTTTCTTATCTTGTGAACCAGGTCACAAGTCACGATTCTTCATACTTGCTTATCTATCTCATACGCTTGGGTGATGCAAGGTTTTTCCGAATCCCTAGCACTATCTTCATTTTTTGTATATTCTCAATTTTTTTTTTCAAAAAAATTGTAGATAACTTTTCAACTAAAAATCCTTGAAAGATTTGATTCAAGATCCAACCTAGAGTTTCTTCCTGGAAGTGGAAAGATCCTCCAACTCAAGCAAGCCTCCCTTGGGTTCTCATATGAGATGGTGCTCGAGTTTGGGTATAAGGGTATTTTTTAAGTAATAGTATTAAATAAGATTGAGTTAGTTGGAATATGCTTATATTTAAGTCCACTAGACATGAGCAGTTTTTTTTTTTTTGCTTATATTTGAGTCTTGAGGAAGTGATTATATTCTAATGGATCTTTCTTTTTAAGAATTATACACAATTGTGAATTAAATTCTACTATACTAATGCTGATCAGAATTGCTTTAATCACCATTTCAAATTTTGTTCTTGAGCATCTGTGAAGAAAAGACAAAAGGGTATTAAATGAGGAATAGATGCATGGAAATTGTGAACTTGCCAAGTTATACAATGGCTAACTCTTTATATACCCTGAATAGTATACTTGCAGATCTGCATCAGTTCTGTTGCTGATCCTTTAGTTTATATATTTTCTTGTAGGTGTTTGTTGTTGGTTTCCTTGCAACCATTCCACTGGTACCGAAGCATCTTTCTCATAGGGCTTATCGACTTTCTTTTCTGGGCACTGCATGCTCATCTTTGTACTCTATGTACTCGCAATATGGAGTAAGTTTTTGCTGTGATATTACAGTTAGCATTATGTTCTGAATGTTCTGATTCTTCTATCTCTAATATGTTGTGACTTTGTAATTGTACCATTGCAGAAGCCAAGAGCGTGGAATATGCAGGCTTTGCAAATTTACTTTCAATCGATAATTGCTTCAAACGATTTTATATACTTCATCTTCTGCCTTACATTTGTTACATCTCATCTTTGCCTTAAATGTGGGTTCCTTTGTCAGCTAATCCCTTTTTGCTCTTCTTTGCTTCTTCTTGAAGGAATTGATGTTACCATTCCTTTATGCCACATTCATGTCCTTCTCTTTATAATCTGTTTTTATTATGCTGCAGTTGCTTTGATACCTATCTTATGTTGGTCGCTTGAACATGTTGCCAAGTTCCTTAGACGGAATTTCAGTCGCTCGACGTTATACCGGTAAATTATCTTTGAAAATATTTTACTAGTAACGTAGATAGAAAATAATGCTCCTAAATGGGACAGCATCGCTCAGTAAGCAAGGAACTGACCCTGTTATCTATCTCATATTTTCATTAAATTACTGTCAAACCCAAGAGCTTAAATACTCTGCCATCCCTAGTGTGCATTTTTTAAATGAACAGTTTGGCCTTTTGCACAAAGAACTTATTGTTAATCTTTATTGTTGTGAAGCCAAGCATAGAATTTCTTATATAATTTCAACGTTATTTTGTGATATTTCTGTTTGAACTGTTTGAATCATTTTTCTAGAATTAGATTTGATCTCTGAAAGGCCTAAACGAGTACTTTCTTTATACCATTGTCTGAATAATTATCTAAACATCTGTATGCATAATTGTTTATTGTATGTAAAATGAATCTCTGAATTCTCACTTAAGGACTATTTCTTTTATATACATCGACATCTAACTAATATTTTTTTTCCTCGCAATTTTGCTTATATAGGAAGTACTTGGAAGAGCCCTGTGTTTGGGTGGAGTCAAACAACACTACCCTCAATATACTGACATCGCATGCTGAGATTGGACTTGGATTCCTGCTTATCATCTCATTGTTCTCGTCAGTTTCTGCAGTTTTTTCTTTCTTCTCCCTAATATTTCTGTGGCACATATTCCTTCTGCATTACAAGGTATTATTTGACTCACTCCACTGTATTTCTTACCCACACATGCAGGTGGCAGCGGAACATAATACAAACATTCATGTACTGGCAGGTTTGTTTTCTGTCACAACACTGGTTCAGAATAAATGGGAAAACTTGTTAAATATATTTAGGACAATACTCAGCTCTAGCACAAATGCACAATCTCAGATTCGTACTCGAACTGAGTTAGAGATGATGAATACAGGATAAGACACAACTCTTAGGCATTGACTTGCGACGCACTTCTTAATTAATTATTCACCGGATCACTGTTATTAATAACTCCATGTTGCTACAATACTGTTACTACTTTTCCTCTTGCTGTAAACTTTTGTGATGAGGGGTTTACTGAAACATTGCTAGCTACATATATTGTCTTGAACATTTTTGGGGAAAATGTTGGTTTGAGCCAATGTTTTAAATCCTAGATAGCAGCATGTAGTGGAAGACTCGGCAACAGCTATATCACAACCGTTATTTTTATTTTTTTAGTTTATATAATGTATACTATATGCATATTGTAAAATAAGATGAAAAAGGGGTTTTGGGATTAATCTCCCTTGTGTAAACCCTACACAAAGGATAGTTTATTTATAATGATAATGGGCCAAACCCAGAAATACATAATGGGCTGAGCCCAACTACTAAACAAAATACTATATCATCTAACACTCCCCCTCAAGCTGGTGCATACAAATTGTATGTACCAAGCTTGTTACAAAGATAATCAATTTTAGGTCTTCGAAGAGATTTAGTGAAAATATCTGTTAATTGATCACTTGAGTTGACAAACTCGGTCTTGATGTCCCTGGATAGGATTTTTCTCGAATGAAGTGACAGTCAATTTCAATGTGTTGAGTCCTCTCATGAAAGACAAGATTAGAGCTAATGTGAAGAGCAGCCTGATTGTCACATATGAGTGTCATTTGAGTAATATCTCCAAATTACAATTCTTGAAGCAATTGCTTTAGCCAAACAAGTTCACAAGTGGCTAAAGCCAAAGCTCTATATTCCACTTCTGCACTAGATCTTGACCCAATACTTCGTTTCTTGCTCTTCCAAGAGATCAAATTACCACCAATCGAGACACAATATCCGGAAGTGGATCTTTTGTCGGAAGGAAATCCTGTCCAGTCAGCATCTGAATAACATACAACTTTTGTATCAGAGTTGGAATCATATAGTAAACCTTTTCTAGGAGAGCTTTTGATATACTTTAATATGCGAATGATTGCATTCCAATGTTCTTCACATGGGGCATTAAGGAATTGACTCACCACGCTAACAGCAAAGAAAATATCAGGACAAGTAATAGTAACATAATTCAACTTTCCAAGTAATCGTCTATACTGTTCAAGATCTGAGAAAGGCTCCCCATGTTTAGGTAGAAGTTTAATATTAGGATCCATGGGTGTTTCTACAGCTTTAGAATTCATTAACCTAGTTTCTTCCAAAATATCCGATGCATATTTCCTCTACCACTATTGGATTGTGCTACTTCAATACCCAAGAAATGCTTGAGTTTTCCAAGATCTTTGGTCTGAAAATGACGACAAAGATGTTGCTTTAAGAGGGAAATGCCAAGGTTTTCGCTTCTTGTGAAAACAATGTCGTCAACATATACTATTAAGTAGATACATCTAGCATTGGAGTGACGATAAAAAACTGAATGATCCACTTCACTGCGAGACATGCCAAATTGTTGAACAACACTACTACATTTTCCAAACCAGGATCGAGGAGACTGTTTTAGGCCATATAAAGATTTGTGAAGATGACATACCAATCCAGCTGAGCAACAAAACTCGGAGGTTGGTCCATATAAATTTCTTCATTCAAATCGCCATTGATGAATGCATTTTTGACATCAAGTTGGTGAAGAGGCCATTGGCGAAGAGCAGCCATGGCAATGAATAAGCGAATAGAGTCCATCTTGGCCATTGGAGAAAAGGTATGACCATAATCCAAACCAAAGATTTGTGTGTAACCTTTGGCAACAAGGCGAGCTTTGAGACGGTCAACAGTACCATCAAGGCCAACTTTGATAGCATAGACCCACTTGCAACCAACAACAGATTTCCCAAATGGTAATCGGACAAGATCCCACCTTCCATTATGCCTGAGAGCACTCAATTCATCAAGCATGGCCTGACGCCAACCAGGGTGGGCTAATGCATCACCTAAAGATTTTGGAATTGACAAAGAGGAAATAGACGAAAGGCATGTATAGAAAGATGGAAAGATTCTATGATAACTCAAAGCAGCATAATGAGGGGAATGATTACGAGTAGAACACATACCTTTACGAAGGGCAATGGGAAGATCAGACTCAGTTGTTGGAACCGGAGGAGACAAATAACTCGGCACTTGATGTGAGTCATGTGGTGGTGGTTGGCAATGGTGTCTTCTACTATAAACCTGAAGAGGTGGTCTATCCACAATAGGTACACTTGGAGGTGGCTGAGGAGAATCCGAGGTGGCACTGAAGTGGGCACACTAGGAGGATCACACACAACAGGGATATCTATAGTAGTAGATGGTGGTTCACAACTAGAAGAGGGGTGTGTGAAGTAAAAAGAAGACTCGTCAAAGGTAACATCAGCAGAGATAAAATGACGGTTGAAGGAAGGAGAGAAACACTTATACCCTTTTTGTGAGCGTGGGAATCCTAAGACATATTTGTGTGCTCTCGGAGACAACTTATCCAGGCCAGGACTAAAATCATGAACAAAACATGTGGACCCAAAGACTTTAAGAGGTAAAGGGTGAAGAGGGTCGTGAGGAAATAAAATAGAATGAGGAACTTGGTTATGCAAGACTGAAGAAGGGATGCGATTAATAAGATAACAAGCAGTAAAAACCGCATCACCCCAAAAATGTGAAGGAACTGCACCATGAATTAAAAGAGTGTGAGTTGTTTCAATAAGGTGCCTATTCTTGCGCTCAGCCATTCCATTTTGTTGGGGTGTATAAGTGCATGATGTTTGATGAAGAATGCCCTCAGAAGCCATAAAATGTTTGAAGGATTGAGAGAGATATTCATGACCATTATCACTCCGCAAATTTCGAATAGAAATCTCAAATTGAGTTTTAATTTCATGAAAGAATGATTGAAAAATAGAGAACAACTCAGAACGATTTTTCATTAAATATAACCAAGTACATCTTGAATAATCATCAATAAAAGTAACAATACTGAAAACCTAAAGTAGACTTAACACGACTAGGTCTCCAAATGTCAAAATGAACTAATGCAAAAGGGGACAAAGCTCGTTGTGAGACACTACAAGGAAAAGAACTACAACTATGTTTTTCTAATTGCCAAGACTCACACGACAAACTAGATAACTTGGACAAGCTGGGGACAAGTTGTTGCAGTTTGGCAAGGCTGGGATGACCAAATTCTGCATGAAGAAGGGATGGTGATTCCATAGCTACGCCAACAAACCATGAGACTCACATCCGGTGCCAATCATGTGTCTTGAACTTCGGTCCTGTAAACAAACATAATCTTTGGTAAAGAAAATAATAAAATCAAGAGAACGAATGAGACAACTAACGGATAATAAATTGAAAGGAGACCTAGGGACATAAAGAACATAATCAATGGATAAATGATTAACAGTACCAACACCATGAGATGAGACTCTAGACCCATCAACCATTGTAACTGAGGGTAAATGATCCAGACAAGACAAAGAAGAAAACAAAGATTTGTTACCAGTAATATGATCTGTGGCGCCTGAGTCAAGAACCCAAGGGCCAAGAGAATCAGAGTGAGTCAGGCCAACAAATGATGTACCTGTGCGTGCAACATAGGCATATGTAGTGGAACTAGAACTCTGACGTTCCTCATACCATTTGAGAAAGTCAGAAAATTGCAGGGTGCCCTGCGGTATCAGACGAAGCAAGATCCATAGTCGCTGATCAGGGAGGAGGATCAAAGTGAACCACTGCAGTAGACCAAGGAAGACGTCCATGAAGAGCATAACACTTGTCAATCTTGTGGCCTAACTTGCCATAATGGTCACACTTGGGTCGTCCCTTTCCCGGCTTGCAAGAATGATTGCGATCATCCCGCTAAGAGGCCAAGACTGAGGAATCATCAACACAAGTAGATGTATCCATGACTTGTTTTCTTGGCACACGTAAAAGGGCAGAACTAGTAGCAGTGAAGTTGGGCACAACAGGAGACCCTAAATCTAGTCGCGAACATGGGAATATTCATCGGAAAGACCATGTAATGCCAACAACATAAAGAACTTTAATCGTTGTTCAAGTTCTTCGGTTGGAGTGGAGGCAAGAGGCAATAACTCATTAAACTCATGAAGAAGGGCATGAATTTTGCCCAAATATTCAGCCATGGGACCAGGACTCCGCGGAGCAACAACCGTGAGAAGATCCTGACAAGCACTATAAAGACGCTGAGTGTCATTGGTGGACTTAATGACGATGCATAATTGGGCATCAATTTTCGTCCAGTGGGAAACTTCATCTGCAGCAACTGTAGGTACACTCTGGGTGAGATGATCTTCATATCCTTGACTCTTGAGCCAAAGTCTGATATCGGATGCCTATGTCGCGTAATTTGTGCCATCCAACTTGTCAATGGATAAATGCACCAAGACGTAGTTGGTATAAACAAAGGGTTCAGACAGAGGGGTGCTTGAAGACGACACACACGAAGTGGTAGCGGAAGAAGCCATAGAGGGGGAAACCCTAAAAATTCAAGGTCCTCTAATTGAAACAACAACCACAAATCCAGAAAGAGTTCAAGAAGGCGACTCAGGCGAAGGTGATGGGCGTGGCAAACGACCAGCGACGCGTCGTCACGTGTGGCGGAGAAGTGGCGGCTGCCGGAGCTTGTGGCGGCACGTAAGAGCTCCGATGGCGGCGATCTCTACGGCCTTGGAGTCGCTTGGCCGAGACTAACAAAACTGTTTGGTCGTCGGTCGAAACTGCAACTTCGGTGACGGTGCTAGCGGAGGCTGCGGCGAGGGCGACGGTGGCGAGGGCGATGGAGGTGACGACGGCGACAGAGGCAACAGTGACAACGGTAGAAGCGGCGGCAATGAGCGGCAAGACAGAACGGCATGCAGTGGCTACAGTAAACTAACTTAAGCTCTAGATACCATGTAAAATAAGATGAAAAAGGGGTTTTGGGATTAATCTCCCTTATGTAAACCCTACACAAAGGATAGTTTATTTATAATGATAATGGGCAAAATCCAAAAATACATAATAGGCTCAGTCCAACTACTAAACAAAATACTATATCATCTAATACATTAATTATAAGAAATGATTAAATTTACTCCAAATTATTAACATTCATAACCAATAATTTAACGTCATAGCTGTGTTAAATAAAATATACAAGTAAATTCCAAAAAAAGCCAAAAACAAGTTTGCTCAATAGGAATTATCGATCATCGTCTTCTAAAGCCAAGTCTTACTAATCATTTTCTCTATTTTCAATCTTAGAAATTAAAACCCCGAAAATAGCACTTCAGTATAGCCATAAGGTCTTATTCAAAGGTGTTTTTGGAATCATATCAAATAGCACTTGTATTCCACTACATCTGCTATCCTAAACCGCTATGCCACCTACCATCGCCTTTAGCAGGCAGGCCCCCTCTATTTCAAAGAAGGGGACTGTGTATAACCAAACACTGTTTAATGTGTTTATCATATGAGGCAAAAGATATCAGTGATCTGATTAATGATTAATTTATTAAAAGATACACATTATTGAGAAAAGTTGTACAGTTATCATTCTTTCTTCAACAGAAAAGGATTGGAAAAAAAAGAAGAAATGGGGTTGTGGTACTTTTGAATCAATCCTCTTCCTTCTCCGGTTTTTTGTAACAAATATTGCATTGAACAATGCAACAAATGAATGGAACAAAATGTTATTGCTGGCATATATTAATTTTTATGTTTTTCCTTATCTTACCGCAGCTTTTGAAGCTTATGTATCATGTTCCTGTTACCGCCCCTTACCATCAGAGTGTTTGGGCTCAAATTGGGAGGACGGTTAATCCTGTCATCCAACGTCACCTGCCGTTCCTGAAGACTCCTGTAACTGCAATTCAAAGATGGTGGTTAAGATAGAATTGGCTAAAAATGGTTTTATATCAAGACCAAGTAAACATTTTTTGTTCCTTTTTCTTTAAACAGTTTGATTTCACATCAAGTGACCTGTTGGTCATATTACAAAGGACTGAAGTAGATTGAGTTGAATAATTGATCTAATCCTGAATGTTAGATTGTTTGAGCTGTGTGTTTATATACATTTTAGCATTATTCGTATATGTTAATGTTTTAAATCCCAGATATCGGTGTGCAGAAAATTAATGACATTCATAACTAACAAAAGTTAAATACAAGTTTCCTGGACAGAAATCATCAACCATTAATTATTATTATAATAAACTAAAATGTTCATTTTTACTATTCTTACAACTATGGATTTAAGTTTTTGAAATTAAACTTTTAAAGTAGACCCTAAAAGAATCGCCTAGTGACTGTGCAGGGGCATTTACTATGTTGTCTTTTAGTCTTTGCTCGAGAAAGATTATTTTAGATCTCCTTAAAGGACGCTTGCTAGAATAGAACAAGAAAGTGAAACAATTAGTATAGAAATTTCACGGGTTTTGTAATTAGTTGATATTGGTTTTTATGGAAGATCCTTGACGGTTTTGTAATTAGTTGATATTGGTTTTTATGGGAGATCCTTGACGTTAAATCGTAACATATAGGTAGATGTAGATCTTATTTTACTAAGTTTACTAAGTTGCTTGTGTAAGGTTGACAAATACAAACTTATTTAGTAAGATCCTATTCAAATTTATTGGCGTTACTGTGCCACCACTGTGGTTGAACTATTCACAAATATTTATTTGCAAGCTTAAGATATTTATATAATTTCTCGATATTAAAGAGTGTAAGTCAGATCCTAGATCAACTAGGAATCAAGTTAAATTGTAATATTTAAGTAGGGTGTAAATTTCACCTTTTAGGTAGATTTTGTGATATTAAATTAGATTTAAAGATTATTTTCTTAAAAACAAACATAGTGATTATAATTTACTATATAATTTACTATGGTTGAATTGTTTGTCACCGTTAATTGGGTTCTTGTTAGATCACAACAAATATTGAATCCTATGTTCGACTATATTCAAAATATTCATTCTTTAGCATGAGAGAGCGTCTTTGGAGATCTTATATCAAGTAGGAATATGACCAAAACATAATATATAAGTATCATTTTATTAAGTCAGTTTTGTAAGATTGAATTAAACCTGCTTACTCAGATGATGTAAGGAGTTATTCAAAGCTTATTCTAGTTCGTTTTATTGGAGTTGTGCCATTGGGCTTTGATTAGATCACTCAAATATTTTTAATCTCATGATTTAGATATTATCATTCCTAAGAGTAAAAATGTGGACCAAAGATCCCACATTAATAAAGTCAAGTAATAATATATAAGTAGGGTGTAAATCTTAATTTAAAGTCAGTTTTATAAAATTGAGTTATACATAAACTTACTTACAACGAGTTTTCATATAAGATTTGATGGGTTTATTATTTTGATTGCTATCATATCATTTTCAAACCATTCATAATTATATATTTTCATATAATTATTAGTGAGTGTAAAGTGTAACGTCCCATTCAATTAATATACGTAATTAAAAGAAACGCCACACGTAAATAGTATAACAACGCAATCATGGGGTCCTTAACGCCACCCTTACAAAACTAGGCACACCACGATGCCAACAGAAACAGTTGAAAAGTCTAACAGACGAAGTACAGTAATAAAACATGGAGCAATACATGGGTCATAGCCCTAAGGAAAAACCCATCAAGAAATAAGGTCCAGCCTATGTGGACTATGCAGCGGAACTATCACCTCCCTGTTGTCCACGGGTGTTCTTCGCATCTGCTCACACCAACAAATTGATGATCATCGCAAAAGAGAGTACCACACAGCAGAACACAAAACAATGAAAGTAGGGTAAACTAAAGTACAAAAGATTTCATCCATACAATCAAATATATATATCAAATATATATTCACCATACCATACCCACATATCAACCAAGCATGTTATGACTTCTCAAACAATACACTAAGACATGACTCGACTCATCCAGATACATATAACTTGGTCGGATTCAGCGGATGCTCGCACTTGTGGTGGATACCTCTGCTCACCCCCGAGTTGCTCACCCCCAAGCTGTGTGTTACAAGTGTTACAATGAATCAATTTCCCTCACCACAAGGTTAGCCCTTAATGAATTTCAGGCCTCCTACTACTCTCATCACAGGAGTCAGTCCGCTCTAGGTGAGACTAACTGACCCCTTAGAGCGTGAGGATGCAACCTTACCTTGAATCCTTACCTAGTTATACAGATGAGGCACAACCATGGATACCCACTAACAGGGGCCATGGGATTATGTCCCGACCACTGAAGCACGACCCTGAGAATCTCACCTAGAGATCCCAAGGAATTACACACTGACACGGACCAAACATTCTTAATCAATCAAACGGATACAACATGCATACACACATATATACATATACATCACATACAGTTCCTCATAATTCACCTCTTTCGCATTCCCAGCCAAACAATACCAACTCATTATTCTCGAACCATGAACATGGAACTCCGTCTCATATCATTATCATGCCACATTGATACCAACCCTTTCGCGTCTCATGTCGAACTCATACCAAACTCATCATTTTAATTCCATGAATCATCTCATACATATATCATGCTCATCTCATGTTAAAACTCATAAATCACAACTCATACACCATCTCATTCATAAAGGTCATTCAATTCATATTTTTAGAGGTAATAGCCATACAAGCATATTGTCAATATTTGGAATCAAGGAAAGCATCAAGGCTAACCACCTTCTCGCCCAGCTTCTCGCTCAGGCAAAAGGGTCTCGCTCAGGCAAGAGACTCTCACTCAGTCGAGCCCCCTTCACTTAGGCGAGGGCTCGAAAAAGGAAGCAGGAGCTCATGCGGGATCTCGCTTAGGCGAGGCCTCTCTCGCCTGGGCGAGTCCCTAAGACGCGAATGGGATCAATCTTTTGTGTTTTAGTTCATAATTTTTTATCAATGGTTTGGGTTGGAAATCGGAGGGCATTTCCAAGGAGGGAATCATAATAGTATGTGTAATTTCTTTAATGTATGTATTGGTGTATGGATTCAAGTAAGGAAATATCTTGACAATCTAATAACCATTCATACTCACATAAAGTACAATGGGGTGTATGGTGAGAGTAGCCAAAGGTCCTAGTCTTGGGTTTTTCCTTGGCCTAAGACGCGAATGGGATTAACCCTTTGTGTGGTAGGGTGAAACTCATTAACAATGGCTTTGCAGAGCAATAAAGGCTAGCACAAGTGCATGTCTCTAGTGAATCCAATATTGATGAAGGATTATCTTGTTCCTTTTTAAGATTATTGAATATGGTGTGAGTTGATTAAGAAAGCTAAGTGAAATCCCCACCGGACATTAAGATAGCAAGCTATCTAGATGTGAAGGTTCCTTTCACAAAGCTCAAGAGAAGAAGATGATGAATTGATTCAAAATGAAAAGGAAATGGAAAGCACATAAATCATAGAAAACCAAGAACAATTAAAGGAAGAAGAAAACATAAAATGGAAAGGAAAGAAATGGTACAAATGTGATAAGCATGCCACTACAAGGCTAGGCTAGAAGCCATGACAACCTTGAAGATGAGTGGATGTGTGCCGCCACTTGCTATGCAAGATAAGGCTTAAAAGTATTCACTCCCAAGGGAGGAAACTCTCACAAATGATTGAGACACAAGAGTGTTTTTACTTCAAAATGTCCAACTCTTTTACATGTTTAGGAGCACCCCTTATATAGAAGAGTTTAGAGGACTCTAAGCAAATAAAAGATACATAAGGATGTCTCTACAAAAACCTAACCCTTGCTTCTAGAAACTAGGTTAAACAAGGTTACAAAAAAATGAGAGACAAAAGAGCTAACTATGGTGTATGCAAGGCTAATTTCGTTCTAGCACAAAAGGGGACAAAGAATGTGTCTCATATGTCTCCAAAAAGTGGCCAAAGTGTGCTAAAAATAAAGGAGACCAAAGGTACATAGGTACACTTGCTTCATGTCTTTTACTTTATGCTTTATACATTTGCTTTACTCTCTCTTCCACATCATTTATGCTCTCCAATCACCATGTGCCACCTAGCATTGCTTTCTTACTCCTAACTAACCTACAAAGCAAATAAACATAGATTAGCATGTTGGCTTAAGTCAAGTCAACTCTAGTCAACAAGTAAAACCTAGTCAAAGGTCAACAAGTCAACTAAGGTTGATTCAACTAAGTCAACTTAGGGAATCAAAAATAACAAACACAAATGAAAGGGATGAAGGATTAGTGAACTTCCTTTCTAAATATGCTTAGTCTTCTTAAACATGTGCCTCCATCCTTGGTTGGTGTCAATCCTTCATCATCCTCTCCTCCTTGGAGAGAATTTGACCACAAATTCTTTAAGCCTTTGTAGATGGAGCTCGACTTGATATGGGGGAGGATTTGCACCTCTCTTTTACGAGCTCTTGTTCCATCATTTCTAAGGGTATTACCCCTAGCTTTGGTTAGGTCATCCCTCTTCTCTATCCTTATTTCTATCCTTATTAACTTCTTGAGGTGATAGAGGTAGTAAAGTGGTCTTTTTCCCATTTGTAAAGAAAATGTATTGGTTGGTATGGCCATCATGTAAAGTTTGTTTATCAAATTGTCATGGCCTACCTAGTAAGATATGTGTGACTTCCATGGGAACAACATCACATAGGACCTCATCTTTGTAGCTTCCTATAGAGAAGTTAATTAGGACTTGTTTATTGACATCTATTTCTCCCTCATTACTTATCTAAGCAAGTTTGTAGGGCTTAGCATGAGGAATGGTCTCTAAGCTAAGCTTTTCCACCAACCTTGTGCTAGCTACATTGGTACTACTTCCTCCATCAATAATTAGAGAACAAACCCAATTGTTAATTTTGAATCTAGATTGAAAAATGTTTTCTCTTTGAGTTGGCTCAAGCTCACTTTGATCTTGACCTATCATGCGCCTTAATAACATAGGGTCTTTCTAAAAAATTTTAGTTTTACTAGAGGAAAAAGATTCTTTTGAAAGGGAATGGGGAGATGAGTGTCCACTTTCAACATCATTACTCTTCTTTAAGATCATGGTCCTTTTGGTTGGGCAATTTAAAGCAATGTGATTATAACCCAAACATTTAAAACATTTAATGGAACTTGATCTTTGAGAAGTGGAATGGTGAATGTGATCACTTGGTGACTTACTTTTACTTGGTGGTTCTTGATGAGAGTTAGAAGGGAACTTATCATGTTTCTTTTTATCCTTTCCTTTTCATGAGTGACTAAAGTAGTGGTTGGTTGAGTAACTTTTCTTTGCCCTTCTTTTTCTTTTCAATTGAATTTCAATCCCAAGGGCAAGTGTGAAAACATTTTCAAGAGTGGAGTACTCATACAACTCTACTTGGTCTTGTATGTCTCTCCTAAGACCACTCACAA
>Ga0214544_1005166_pt1 | contig 25586 bp, 20 predicted proteins | sample CNSS3metaG_FD_160074 | JGI IMG/M metagenome (GOLD analysis project Ga0214544, IMG submission 160074) | Root nodule microbial communities from cowpea collected in UCLA plant growth center, Los Angeles, California, USA - CNSS3 | ecosystem: Host-associated > Plants > Roots > Nodule | place: USA... | reverse complement strand
CATACTTGATCCCCGTGTCATAAATTTAATGCATCAAGCTGGATTCGGACACGCCTTGTACATCCCAGACATGGATGTCAACCACTTCCTCATCAGTTCTTTATTAGAAAGATGGAGATCAGAAACTCACACCTTTCACTTCCCCCATGGAGAAACCACCGTGACACTAGAAGATGTAGCCGTCCTCCTTGGCCTACCGATAGACGAAGATGTGGTAATTGGTCCCACTACGATTGACGACATATTCGCCACCTTCCATGAACATCTAGGTGTCATTCCACCACCGACGGTGATAAGGGGGAACTCAATTTGAGTATCTTGGTTAAACACTACTTTCCAACAGCTTCCACCCAATGCAAACAATGAGGTTATTGCTCAATATGCGAGAGCGTACATTCTCACATTGATTGGAAGCATTTTAATGCCAGACACGTCTGCAACTAGGGTACATGTCATGTATCTACTTAGGCTAGCTGACTTGGATGTCATCAGAAATTATAGTTGGGGCTCTGCAGTCTTGGTTTGTCTATATCGTTGTCTAGATCATGGCATTCACCTATGCCAAGAAAATATTGGTGGATGCATGATTTTGTTACAATGTTGGGCTTGGGAAAGGATTACTTCTATAGCCCCACCACTTCAACCTTTAAGTGATCAGGAGGTGGCTGATGGGGATGGTTTCCCTGTCTGTAGAAGGTAGAAAGCTAACTTTTAAATTATTTTTTTTCTTGTCATTTAACTAACTTTAAATTGCAACATTTTTATTTAGGTGGATGAACGTAACGCATCGGATAAATCCAGCTTCAATTTCAGTTACTGATTTTCGGTTGAGATTTGATCAAATACGTACAAGACAGGTAATACTTAAGGTAATTGCAAGTAATTTGTTTTTAAAAGTTTAAAACTAATGTCTACAATTTGGTTTCAGTTCTTATGGAGGCCTTACATTCAACCCGAAGTTAGTCGATTGATTGTGATTGACATCCCTCCGGTCTTCAGAGCAACAGTACCAATAATTTGCTTTGCGACAGTAGAAATCCATCAGGCGGATAGGGTGATGCGTCAATTTGGTTTAAGACAAAACATTTCGCCTGAGCCGGTTAACCTGGATCAAGTTCACAGGGATGACTTGAGGGGGAGAAACGACAGAGATTGGGTGGCACATCATCACCAATGGATTTCAATTTGGAATGATCGACAAAATCGGATCATTCAAGGTACACCGTTCAGCGGAAACGGTCATTTGCGTGATGAAACACCGTATATGCAGTGGTACATCAACCACACTATCCGCTATATATCTCCATCAAAATCTTTCGACGATGAGGTTATTTATAATACATTTGTAGCACATTTGTTTATCATACATACTTATTCATGGCAATAACCATGTTATTTATTTTACAGTACGACATATCACAAGAACCTTCTCAGCCTGCTTCACAACCCTACACTGCCCATGTTGGGTCTTCTCCAGATTTCATGCATCATCACCAACCCTTTTTCGGACAGTCCCCTATGGGTCAAGGTCAAATGTTTGGACATTCACATCCTCAATTTGGCAACCCATCAAACACCTTATTCTAACACGTCCCTTCCTCATACGGTTTCTTCCAGCATCAGTCAACTTATGGTGCTGGTCCATCACATATGTTTGGAACCACAACCATGGCACCACCATCTGCCTATTATCCAGGATCTTCATCATCAATGTCATTCTATCCTCCGCCAATGCCTTCCTAATCACCACAAATTCCTCAAAATGTCCAAAGTCATCAAGATGAAGATGATGAACCACAACAACAACCACTAAGACGTCCCAACAGACCCAGAAGAAGACCAACATTTGGAACCGGAGGACATAGATGACTGTTTCATTATTTTCAAGTTACTAAATTATTGTATTTTAATTTTTAATCATTTTAAAAATATATTAATGTTTATTTTTATTTTTATTTCAATTTATTATCATTTACTGTTAAAAAAAAAAAACTAAAATGAAGTCGTCATCTGCAAAGACGACTTCACCAACACCAAACCAAAAATCGGCCTCCAGCCAGACGACTTCATTTAAAAAAAAAAGAAAATCGGCCTTTGGGATGACGACTTCACCTTTAAAGTCGTCCTCTCCCCTGACGACACGACCCACTTTTACAAATAAAATTTCAAACGACCATTTTTTACAAATTCTTGGTCAAAGTGACCCAGAATTACAAATTTCCCTAATTAGTGATATATTTGAATATGATGTACCTTGCTTTAACTTAGGTTACATATTTGTGTTCGACATGTGTATGTATCCGATACTTTAAGATACTTTATTGATATTTATTAATCAAATATCTAATTTATAAAGTTGTACAAGAAATGTTTTGAATGATGGTCAATTTAGTGACAAAAAATAATTAGTCACTGTAGAATGACTAATTTATTTGCCAATTTAAAAACTAAAAAATATTGGTAAATAAATAGTTTCAAATAATTAGATTTTAAATTGATAATTAAAATCATTTTTATTATGAATTTGTTTCTAAACTGGTCACTAATTATCTACAAAGGTTTTGACCACAATAATTGGTTTCTAAATTTGTCACTGATGTTAACTATCAAGGTTTTGGCTACTAAAATAATTGGTCTCTAGTTATAAAATTGGTATTTAACATATTTTTTGTTACTAAGATTGGTAATTATTTGAGAGTTTTCTTGTAGGGATACTTTTATGATGACAATAATTTATATTCTTTATGTTGACAACTTTAGTACATATAGTTTTAATTTGGATTAACATAATAACAATCATATATTTATTATGTTTTTAAGAATTATTGTACATTTTTTAATATTTATATATCACATATCTATCATGTATCATATCCTAGCATTTTAAAATAAACGTATCGACGTATGAAATATATGTCTTATACAATATATGTATCATATATGTGCATTATATCTTAATTAACATATTGGACCCTTGAATAATTTTCATAGAAATATTAATATTGTATTTGGATAAGAAATTGTTATAATTTTAAAGAATTAATTAAAATTTATTATATTTGAATTATTTGTAATTAGATTTTCGTTATTTTCTAAATATTTTATTTGAATAAAATAAATAAACTATCTTACATCTTAATTTTCTTGTTTGAATAATGTATTTTTTTAAGATAAAATATTTATTTTAAAATATAAAATTTAGACTTTAAATTTATAAAAATATCATTCAAATTTAAATATTCAAACAAAAATTATCAATTTAATTTTTTTAATATATATATATATGAAAAGTTATTACAATGATCCAATTTGAATTTTTTTACTTTTTCTAATGGATTTCAAATTTCTCTATTTTAATTATCTCTAAATTAATTTTTTTTTTAATTTTCTAGTCCAAACAATTCGTTTTTTTATGAAATTTTAAATTTATTAAATAAATAAATAATTTATTAAATTAAATCATCCAAATACAATACATAAAACATTCATTTTTATTTTATTTTTCAGTTCAAACAATTAATTTTTCTTTATAAAATTTTAAATTTACAAAATAAATAAATTATTTTCTTAAATTAACCGGATACAATCTATAAAACATTAAGCTCATTTAAATTTGAAACGCCAATTTAATTATAATTTTTTTAGTTTATTGTTTAATTTTATATATTTTATATTATTTATATGTCACCCTTGTTTATCGTTTTTTCAATTACTCAGTTATCTATTTTTAATAAAATATTTAATATTTAATTAAAAAAATGATAAATAGTTTAAATTACAACTACCAATAAACCTCCACTAATTGAAGTTATATGTGTTCCTAACTGACATCAATTTAAATTGTAAGATAAAAAAGAAAAAACGCCCGTGACATATAGTTAATTTGAGCTAACACACAATTAATATTAACGTTGTTAATAATGTTTTAACATAAATAAACAAATTTTTAAAATAGAATATAATTAGAATAACTTAAAATCTATAGATACAATTGAGATTTTTAAACCAAAACGGACCTTAAAAAAATTAAATCTATTATATTTTATTTTCACTTATCTAACAATAATTTATAGTTATATCTAATATTTCAAAATATATTTTAATATGTAACAATATAATAATATAATAATATTCAAAAATATCTACTAATATCTAACTATCTCTGATAATATCCTTCTCTAATTAAATAATTATTCACCAATATTTACTTCTTAAAAAGAATTTTGAAATAAAATAAATTCTTCAAATTATAAAAACAAACTGTTTTATCTTTTACTCAAAATATTTAATATACTTGTGTACTTTTTAAGATCTCTAAGATCTCACAATAATTATATTATAAAATAAAAAAAAATATAAAAATCAATTCAATTTATAAATGATAAACAAGAAATGAAAATTTATACGAGATAATGTTTTAAATAATCACAAAACTTTAATTACCTTTTATATTTTTGAAAAAAAAATAGAAATATGGCAAGGAAATACAAAAATTAACAATAAATGTATTTTTAATTAGATGTATGGTATTTGAGACTGAAAACTTCGGTGACTAAATTTCTATGATGTAACGATACAAATTTATTATGTAACGACACAAATTTATGGACACAAATATTTTGAATAATAAATTCTCCTAATCTGATAAGATTGCTTAATTTAAAATTTATAAAATTGGAGTGTTGTTTACTGTAGAGAATAGAGAGAGTTTGGTGGAAGAGAAGAGAAAAAAAAAAACAAGAGAGGGTAGGAATTATCGGAAAGTTTGACTTTATTGGCATTGCGTTGGGTTTGGTGGCAGAGAGAGAGAGAGAGAGGGAAACTCTGGATTCCACCTCCTCCCGTCCTTCGTGACGGTCCTCTTTCAGGTTCTTCCTTTTCTCTTCTTCTACCCTTCATTATTTGCAGATCCGATTCCAACTTAATTGCATTCATGCCCCCTCTATTGATATAGAATGGCTTTCGTTTCATGCTCTGGGATTGATTGAACATTCTTGTGGGATATTGCAGAGGAGGCTGAGTGTGGTTTTCTTTATGCATTTTATGGCTTAATTAGGGTTTCGATTAGATATTTGATTCTCTTGTCAAAGTTCATTCATGTCGGTTTTAGTGAGCGCATTGTTTGCTAGATGAATTGGCGCGTCTTCAATTCTCTCGATTTTTTCGTGGGGCTTGATTCGAATGGTACTGATTGTTCTTTTGCTTTGCGTTCTGCGTGCGTTGGTAGGATTTTGCCAAGAATGTGATTGGTTTTTATCATATGTTTAGGGCTCTTATGATTGGATCCCTCATCCTTGTGATGCTTATTATTATTATTATTATTATTGGGGTTAAATATTGGAGTGGGTTTGTCTTTGAGGTGCAACTGAAAACTCAGTTCTGTTTCTTAGGTGAAAAATTTTCAATTTTGATGCTCTCTTGAATTCCTGGATGATATGTTTGTTTTGTAGGTAAATTGACATGTGATGTTGCCTCGAGTGTAGCTGTTTGGCTAGTACGGATGTTTGGAAATGGTTTTTGAAATAATTATGGATTTTACATTCGGCCTGTAATCATAATTGAATTTGGGACTTGCAAATTAGTAATGTTTGTTCTCTCCATTGCAATTTGTTTGATTGTATTTTTGTACATAATTTTAGTTTTTAGTTGATATAATGGCTTATTAGTCTGGTGACTTTTCTACCACTGGAAAAATTGAAATATCTGTTGGATTTCAAATTTTAACCTTTAGCAACAAATTAGAATTAAAAAGGAAAAATGTTTAATTTGGCATTGATGATACACACTTTTAGATTTTGATTTTCATATAACATTGAAGTCTATCACATCCCCTGCCATTTCTGTTTTTGTTGAGATTTCTATTTTTGTCGGCCATTTGCATATGTAGATTATTAATCTAATCAGATGTCTTCTCATGTTCTATAATTGCAGGGTGATCTTGATTTGAATCTTGAGGTTCCTGGTACATTTTTTGAGACATGGAAAGAATTTGTATCTTGCCAAGTTGCTTCCAGTATTGGTTGCTTTTATCCCAAGAATTGCTTGACCGCCAATTCTTCATCCATAGAGATTTTATTCTTGTTTCTTTTGTCAATTGCACCTAGCCTTTTGTTCTGCGTTAATGATCGCCACAGTGTACTCAATGCTTGTTTCATCTGAGACCAGTGCGGCGTGTTTGGGGAACACATACGAGTAAGAACTTATTTGTCTTTGGCTGAAACCTTTAAAAAATGGTCTTTCTTAATAAGTGTTCCTTTGACAGTGCACTAGTAACCCAATATCCTGTTGAAACATTCTGTAAAATCTACTTCTGGGATAAGTGATTCATCAGGGAACAGTTGTTTATAACCACCTTCACCTGTTTTAACCTACTAATTTTTAACTTAACCTTATCTTTGTTTTACAGGCCCGAAGTATATGGATTAATGTGTGAATTTTGGATGCCTGCTTCTCAAGTATTAGATAAGCAATTGTGTTGAAGAAGTGTAGACAGCACTTATTTACAATTGATGTGTTGTTGTTTCTAATGGATATTGGTGGCCACAAAATATTTTTTACCTGACAATTCCGAAACTATGTAGATTAGATGAAGTGGCTATTATTGAAGTCCTCAAGCCTTGGGTCGTGATGAGTTTAGCAGAAGATGAATGGTGCTTTGATCAATCATTCTGAAACTATGTAAATAAGTTCTCCAGGACTTGTTTGATTCTATCGCATGCATCTTGCTACCGCTACAAAGCTGTGGGTCTATTAATCAATAAGGCTATGCTGCCCTTGCATAAACAATTTTTGTTTTTTATATCATTGCCATGACAGTGAATTGACAGTGAACTTTTCCGGACCATCGAATATCTGTCAACATTTTGTACCTTTTTATTGGCATTGTTTGCTAGGGATAAATGCCATCTATCTTTATCTTGTTTGCCATTTCTTTTTGAATAAGAGCTGCTTTGGGTTCTTTGGGAAAATGGAGAGGTGAGTATTTGTTTCTGAAACCAGAAGTTGTTATTCCCTCTTTTGAACTGTTTAATATCTTCAATTTTTTTCTCCTTTCCTTGAACACAGGTACAAGTTAATTAAGGAAGTTGGTGATGGAACATTTGGGAGTGTTTGGAGAGCCATTAATAAGCAAACTGGTGAAGTTGTAAGTATGTTTTGAGTAGAATGATATATGAAGTTGCATTGTGTTTGTTTCATCTAATCTGTCATAAAATTCCAGGTTGCAATAAAGAAAATGAAGAAGAAATATTACTCTTGGGAGGAGTGTGTAAACTTGAGAGAAGTCAAGGTATCACATCCTTTTTTTTTTATCTTTCCTTAGTTTTATTCTCCATATATTTATTCTCTTATTTCTCCTATGGCAGTCATTGCGAAAAATGAACCATCCAAATATTGTGAAGCTGAAGGAAGTTATTAGAGAATGTGACACTCTGTGCCTTGTTTTTGAGTATATGGTGAGTGGCTGGATTTTGTGGCATATTGGTGGCTGATGTAAAGCCTAATACTAATTGTTTTCAGTCAATATTGGGTAATGTAGGAATACAACCTGTACCAACAAATGAAAAACAGGGAAAAACTGTTTTCTGAAAATGATGTTAGAAATTGGTGTTTTCAAGTTTTCCAAGGTTTAGCTTACATGCACCAGCGTGGATACTTTCACCGTGATCTGAAGCCAGGTACTTAATTATCATATGATACCAATGTGTTAGTATGTAGCATGATGTTAATAGGGTTCCGTGTATATTATACAGCTTGGAATGGATATAACGTTAGAATTTTATTCTCTTCTTGCTAACTTTTTCCATTTTGTTATCTATTTTAATAATATTTTTTAAATGCAGCTTGCTGGATAATTGAATTGAATATCATGACACATTAAGATTTACATATATCTATTACTTCTTTTTGCAGAGAACTTGCTGGTCACTAAGGATGTCATCAAGATTGCTGATTTTGGCCTAGCCCGAGAGATCAGTTCACAACCACCCTATACTGAGTATGTCTCCACACGGTGGTATGTTTTTTCAACTCAATACTTTATTGTTGTAAATGTATAATACACTATTTCATATGCATTTAATTTAATAGTGTTATTATGACTTCTGATTAGGTATCGTGCCCCTGAAGTCCTACTTCAGTCCCATTTATATGGATCTAAAGTCGGTAAGTTTCTGATTTGAGTAACTGTCATTTATGGTGACTTATGTTTTATCAAATATTATGGTCTAAAGTCTAGACAATACATTTCTTAAGTGTCAAGAACCATACATTTATGGATTTTTTTCCATCTTGTAGATATGTGGGCAATGGGTGCTATTATGGCTGAGTTGTTCACTCTACGTCCTCTATTCCCTGGTACTAGGTATTAACTTCTCTCCACTCATGAAACTTCCCATATGATGATATTTTTAGTTAGATATAGCTAATCGATCTTTATTAGGGAATTCGCAAATCTGTGATACTTGGTTCGAAGTGCATGACTGAATACTTCTTTGCAAATTATTTGGTTTCAAATTGTCATTAGTTTATGGCATAACATATATAATTAGTAACATACTCCTCTACAGCATCAAGTTTACCGATTGGGCTTTGAATTAACATGTTCCATTATTTCTGTACACGCAGTGAAGCAGATGAGATCTACAAAATATGCAGTGTAATAGGTAGTCCCACAACTGAATCTTGGGCAGATGGACTCAAGCTTGCGAGGGATATCAACTATCAGTTTCCACAGGTTCTTTTCCTACTTTTGCCGTTTCTCTTTTTAGGTTTTGCTTTGAGAGTACTAGATACCAATTATTACGCAAGTTGTGAGATGTGAAACAATTAAATATGTGCTATTTTATCTGTTTTTTGTGTGCTGGATAATTTCAAAAGTCTTTAATTTAGTCCTTTTATCCCCTTAAACTGTTGTCTTTTGATATTATGTATTTTAAGATCAATATTTTCTTCCTTAAATAGTTCCTTATGTTTAAATTCTGCAGCATGCTGGTGTACATCTCTCTGCTCTGATCCCATCCAGAAGTGATGGTGCAATTAGCCTTGTTAGCGTGAGTACTTTTACTTTTATTACACAGTAGTTTAGTCTTGGCCCCATTTTTTAGCTAACGGAGTGCCATGTATTCATTTTCTGTTTGCATGCATTTTTGTAGTCACTTTGTTCATGGGATCCCTGCAAGAGACCAACAGCGTCAGAGGCTCTTCAACATCCTTTCTTTCAGGTTATCTTTTAATAAATCCTTACTTTGGATGAGTTTTGTAGTAAAATTTTTATATCTTTTAATCACACGAACTATATGTTAACTTCTGTAATTAGGCTTTAAATATTTTTGCTTTTTGATTTGTTTAGAGTTGCTTTTACATCCCTCCATCCCTTCGCACTAGAGCTGTGGCGAGAACTCCTCCATCTGGTGTGTAGTTTAATTTATATTGTCTTCTAAGGAATGGCTTATGCTTCAATTGGAAGGGATACCAAACTCCTTGTTGTTTATTTTGTTGCAGCTGGAACCAGGGGTTCACTGGACCGGCAGGGACTCAAGAGATACTCTAGTGCTTTGCCTAATACAAAATTCACAAACAATTTTTCTTCCCCAAAATTACATGCTTCTATAGCTTCAGGTGATATAAATGGTTTCAGCCATATTTAGGTTTAATACTTGCTGCATTTTTTTATTGCAGCTTTTGTAGATCTGGGTCGTATAATTATTTGTTAGTTAGAAATATCTGTTGGTGCTTAAGCTGGGAAATCTCCATCAGATATTACTACATTGTTTAAATTGCTAATTCTTTATATCTCAACAACGAAAACAAAGTAATAACCATCAATATCCTTTTACTAGAATGGATAAAACATAGTTCTATTGTAAATTACTTTTATTAATCTAAATCTTCAATGCTCTGGCCTATTGGCACTTTTGTGTCCCTCCCTCCTTCTCTGATTATTAGACTATTCTATGTTCTATCATACTCCTTGTTGTAGATTATGGGCTTGCTTATCCCAACTTACTTTCCGATGTTATACCTAATTGTCTCGTATTGTGTTGTCCATTCATCTGTAGATCTGAATCATTATTATTCATTATGGTTAGAAATATCTGTTGGTGTTCTGTGCGAAATCTCCATAAGATATTACTACATTGGTTAATTGCTACTTTATATCTCAATAATGGAAACAAAGTAATAACCATCAATAGCCTTTTCCTTGAATGGATAAACTTAGTCCTATTGTAAATTACTTTTATAGATGAAAATCTAAAACTTCAATGGTCTGGCCTGTTGACTTTTCTGTCTCCCTCACTCCACTAATTGTTAGACTATTCTATGTTTTATCATACCTATCGGTGGAAATTATGTACTTGCTTTCCGATGTTATTCCTAATCCAGTCCTGTGCTGTGTCCACTTATCTATCGTAATATTTTTTTATGTTGACCTTTTCTCATTGTTGGGTTTTCTACTTAGCATTCTGTCCTGTACAAACATTTCAAGTCATACTGTACTAAATTTTTTTCCTTAAACTTGGGTGGTACATTTCTATTACACGACACCGTGATGCATTACTCCATTTTTTTCATCTTCTTTAAATTCTAGTGCCTCCTATTTCCCTATCATTTTGTGTGATATAGACTTGATATTTGTACGCTATATTTGGTATGGTATGATCTCCAGTTCTCACATAAGTTCAAGTCAAATGTACCACCAACTAAACTTACATTCCACGTATTTGATCTTCTATTCAAACAAAAGTCATGCTCTTTTGAATATATAGTTTCTATTTATTTCTTTACAGTCTCGAAGCAATGAAATTCTAGTTGCAGCTGAGATTTTTTATTTTCTTGAAAAGTGGAGAAAATAGGCCCTCTTTTTAGTGGCATGCTGTGTTTCACATGTGCAAAGAGCATGGAACTCATTTATTTCTGAACATTACAGGTGTGCAACGGAAGCTGGATTTGGCAACCGAGGTGAGTTGTTCTGTCTTTCTACTTCTGTCCTTTCCCATTGTGCTTACTAACTCATGCCCTACCTACCCATGTCCTTTTACTCATTGAATCTCTGGTTCCCACCCATGCCTTTTACTTGTTGAATATCTTATTGCCAACCCATACCTATTCACTCTTTGAATATGTGGGGCTATGCATCAAGATAGTTCAGGATCTCACAAATCTGACTCCTCTTTGGCCTTTGCTCCTTTTTGGTGTTACAATATTGGACTTATTTGTTGTTCTAAAATTCTTTTGTTTGTTCTGAAGGATAAGAACAAGAAGTCATTGAAGACTACTCAACAATCAAAATATCGAATTCCAGGAAAAGACAGCCCGAGTAAGGCTTTAAATACTCTAATAACTACTTTGATTTAAAGCAGATTTTGAATCGTAATAATGTGTTTGGCAGCTTCTATGAACAAGGGGAGGACTGTACGCGGGGTTTCAGAAACCGCTGAAAAGTTATCGAATATGTCCATCGGTACCCGTAGACAGTCCATGGGACAAAACCGTCCATCGCCTGCAATGAAGGCGGGAGTGAATTATATATCTGAATCTGGAAACTTCGTACTCAGGTCCGGACAACAAAATCCAACAACTGAGAGACGTTTTACTAGAAAAGTTGCTGGCTGAGTTGACTTTTGAGAATCTTCGATAGATCAATTTTTTAAATTGTGCCAATGCTGAATGATATGTTAAGGGTTTGCACCTGCCCTGCTGAGTTGGTGATGGTTTTTGTTACTATTACGGGTTTTTTTATATAGATTTCAGTCGTGCGGAGGTGTTTATATAAAAGCTTCTTCATTAATGGTGCTCAACAAGTTCCAGTGTCACCCTCACTCATCAACTATTATGTTTGACGTGTCTTCACTCAACATACCGACATCACACTTTTTTATTTGTTTTGAGAATCAGGTTTTCCAAAATTATAAACCTCAATATTCTTTGTTGTTTTCTCCATAAATGTATTTTATTTAACCACTAAATTTTAAACCGAGTTTTCCATTATGTAATGCCTCATTTTCATCTACGCGTACATCTATTGAGAATAGCACTTTTTTTTTTTTTCTGAAGAGCATTTTTAGCGGATAAAATAGTTGTTGAATATTATTAAGATTAAGCAGCTTAATAATTTATTTAATTATTCATGAATTTTAGTTCTTTAAGGAACATGCATAGGTTGGCTGGCAGAGTAATGAAAGACCATTATTGTTAGGTGCAAGTGACAATTTGATGATTTAATATTCTTTAGACCCAACCACTGTTGGTTGAACTTTTATAAAGAAAGTGATTTAATAGATCATAGAGTTGCTAGTCAGAAAATGTTTAACAAACACTCTTATAAACAGTTATGGCGATGAAATACAAAGCCTAGGAAAGCTTAAGAAAAACAAAGCTTGTGCATGTTCTTTTTGCAAGGGTTTTGTCATTCTTTTTTCTTCACGTGGATTTTCTTTAATGTAGAGTTGAGAAGAAGAGTCCTTGCAAATTTGTAACCATGAGAGAGTCTTGCTATGAAACACATTAAATACTCTTAACCAAGTTTTGAAATTAAATGTATTACTTCTTTGATAACACCTTTTGGAGCATGGTAAAGCTAAACAAACTTATGCACGTAGTTTCTTTCCTTCTTCAAGCAAAGTGTGAGACTTGGTATAGTTGGTTGATTTTACAATATTGACATCCCACCTTTTCTAGAAAAGTTTGTCTATGTGAAGATTCATTTAGCATGTTCTTTGAAAAATCTTGAAGTTGACTGAACGATTATGAAATTATCTTGAAATAATGAAGAAGTGTATATTCTCTACAAGCATAAAATTAACATTTATTAGTTTGACATGTATTACGAAATGTTTAAGGTTTATGTATGTAAAACAAAGTATATTTATTGTATGTTCAGGCAAAATATTAGTAGATTAAGTATGCTGACTTGTTTTTGTTCAAGAAAAAATTTATCAGATACAAAACATACATACAACATTTATGTCTATCAAACGAAGTACACAACAAACACCGCTTGCATCCATTCAGCCACTCAACTTGTGTTTGGTGGGCTAAGCTAGACACTTTTCATTTGACATGATACATTAAAATTATGTTTTATACTTAGTTCTTTATGTTAGTGGAGAAGGGAAGAAGAAAATAGAGGTAAAATTTTAAAGAAACTTCTCTATGTATGTATATATTAACCAGTTTTACAGAGAAAAAAAAAATGTATTTATAGAAGACCTAATTAGGAACATAACTACTTGAATTAGTTACAACATTGCCCCCTAATTCAAGTACATGAATTAACCACACCCAGCTCAACTTTGTACTTTCTAAGTCCATCTCTTTTCAATGACTTAATAAGTATATTTGCCACTTGAACTCCAATGGAACAATGAAGTACTTGTAGCCTTCCATTATTCACCTCCTCCAGTAAGAAATGGAATCTAGCTTCTATGTGTTTACTCCTGCCATGAGATACAAGATTATTAGCTAGGTTAATGGCTGATTTGTTATCCACGAATAACTTTTTTGGTCTCTCTATTCCGACCGTCATTTCTGTGAGAATTTAGTCTAGCCATGCAACTTGGCATGCTGCATATGCACCAACAATGTGCTCAGCCTCACAACTAGATAGAGCTACAACTGGTTGCTTCTTTAAGCACTAAGAAATTAGTACTCCCAAAAACTTCAAAATGTACCCTCTGGTGCTCCTTCTATCTAGGCTATCTCCACATTGATCATAATCTGAATAGGCCAATAAATCACCTTGCACCTGATTTTGTTTAGGAAACAAAATTCCATGATTCAAAGTTCCTCTAATGTATCTCAACACCCTTTTTGCAGAAAGGAAATGTGCCTTCCTTGGATTATTCATGTATCTGCTAATCAATCCAACAACAAAGAAGATATCGGGTCTGCAGTTGCAAAGATATCTCAAAGAGCCTACTATATGTTTGTACAAAGTGTTGTCCACATTCTCTTCCTCATCACTGCATTCATTAATCTTGAAATTCAACTCTACTGAAATTCAACTTGAAATTCATTAATCTTGTGTAACATACAATCTTCTTCTAGTGAACCATTTAAAAATGAAAACTTCAGATCTAGTTGAAACAAGGACCACCCTCTTCCATTTGCCAAGGCCATAACCAATCTTATGGTTTCAAACCTTTCAACCAATCTAGCCTTGCGTTTAGAGATAGATCCAACATGATTTTGTTTATCTTGAATACCCATTTGGCATCCATCGATCTTTTGTCATGGGGTAATTCAGTTCAAAATCGGGTCTCATTTCTCTCAATTGCCTATAACTCTTTTACCATAACAGATCTCCACAACTCCTGATTCAATGCTTCTGCATAATCAATTGGCTTGGCTTCTGCCATTAGAGCAAAGTGCAAAAGATCACCTTCATTTGTCATATCACTATTCGGATACAACTCAAATCCAGCAATGTATATGGGAGATTTATCTATCTGAACTGTCTCTGTTGCGGTCTAGGTTGCTAGACAAACTCATGTTATGAAGCAGGTTTTGCACCTTCTTCACTCCCTACATCACCTAGTATTACTTGAACTTAAATTCTTTTAAACTGTTGCAATCAGACTTCTAATACCAAGATTTTGCCTCATTCACCACTACATACTTACTGATACAAAATTCTTTTGTTATAGGGTTTTTCTAACCTATAAGCACTTGTATCATGATATCCCACAAGGATCAAAATCTCACTTTTGTCTTATAACTTTCTTCTTCTTGCATATGGAACATGCTTGAAGCATAATGGACCAAATGCTCTAAGATGATTTACCACAAGTTTGCTGCCAGAACAAACCTCTTATGGAACCTTATCTTCCAACTTCTTTGTAGGATACTTGTTCAGCACATATACAAGCATTAGAGACTACCTCTCCCTATAATACATGTGGCAAATTTTTCTGCTTCACATTACTGCAGGCCATATCCAGGACAATTCTGTTTCTTCTTTCTGCCAAACCATTGTGTTGGGGAGTGTATGGAGTTGTGACTTGATGTTCTATACCATTCTCAACACAAAAATCTTCAAAGACTCTTGAAGTGTATTCTCTCTCTCTATCTGTCCTTAGAATTTTTATAGCTTTCCTACTATAATTTTCAACAGCAGCCTTGAATCTCTTGAATGTTGCAAAACATCACTCTTGGCTTTAATCAGATACACCCACAACATTTTGTTGTATTCATCTACAAAAGACACAAAATACTTGTTTTGTTCTAAAGAAGGTACTTCAAATGGACCACACACATCAGAATATGTCACATGCAACAAATCAGTGGTTGTCATATGCATATGGGACTTGAAAGCAATTCTTGGCTATTTTCCAAGTAAACATTCTTCACACATTTTATCTGGCAGAGATATATTAGACAATCCAATCACCATTTTGTTATCAGCTAATTTCTTTAAACTCTGAAAATTTAGATGACCAAACCTTATGTGCCAAATCCAATCTGATTTGTCCAAAACAGTGGCTGCAAAACACTGCTTTGAAACCTGATCTGAAAGGCTTTGTTCTTTGACAAAGGAGACTTCAACACCAATTTCTGTCTCGTGTCATAAACTTTCAGCAACTCATCCTTCATGGCAAGTGAGAAGCCTTTCTCAACTAGTTGTCTTAATATTTGTTACCTTTTCTCCATCTCCTCTGATCACAATATCACCTGCACCTACTATTGTTATGGTGTTGTCATTAGCCAACCTCACTTTGCTTTGTTTGCTGGTATCAAGATTGGTAAGTCACTCCTTGTGTCCAGTCATGTGATTGAAGCAACCAGTGTCCAAGAACCAATTTTCAAAGACAATATCATCATGTTTTGTAACCATGAGCAACACATGTTCCTCAATCAGTTCATCTTAAGCCACATAAGCATCATTATCTGAATCTTTCTTTTTCTTCCCTTTGCCCTACCAACAATCAGTTGTATAATGACCTCATTTCTCATAGTTAAAGCATTGATTTTCTTCCTATCTTGATTTTGCTTACCACTTCTACTTCCTCAGCTACTCCCACTAGAGGATCTTGGTTTCTCATAATGTTTGGATTGTTCTTGATCAAAAGAACTCCCTTTTCTCCAAATTTGTTGCTTTGCTTTTCTTTCTTCCATCTTCCACGTGACAAACTAGTGTAGGGCTCGCTCTTAACCAATTCTGTCAGCATTTCTTGACAACAACTTTAACTCATGAGCCTCCAACGACCCTTGGATCTCTTCTATCTTTATCTTTGAAATATCCTTGGACTCTTCTCTAGCATATTCTATTATGTCACAACTTCTCTACATGTTCTCATGGAATTTTCCAGCAAATGCATCATGTTGAAGTAGTCCAACATAGATTCTTGATCAAGCATGGATAACACATCTCGTACTGTCGTCTGAGAGACTGTAGCTTTACTTTCTTGGTCTTCTCCGCACCTCCTTATGCCTTTTGCAGAATATCCCACGCCTCCTTTGTGTCTGGGCTTTGGCAATCTTCTCAAAGTTATCAAGATTCACACACACTGATGAAGAAGACAACGTGCCTTGAAGTACTTTTTCTTGGCTGTTGCATCTGCCTTCTCTCTAGTGCCTTCTTTCATAGTTTCAAGAACTTCTTGATAACCAAAAATGACTTCCATTCCTATCACGCAATGATCATAATTCTTTCCATCTAGAATTGGCGTATTAGATAGGAACATAACTACTTGAATTAATTACAACAATTTAAACTTACAATCAAAACCAAAAAAATGATATGTTGAACTTGGATATAACATTTATACTTGTGTGTTTTTGTGAATAGTTATGACTCCTAATTTCACTTAGAAATACATCATCTTCCTTCTAAGACGTGCTCCTTCAAGATTATTTTGGATACTACTCTTCAACAAGGAAAGTTTGCAACAATTCTTTTCTTCACCGGCCATTTTCTACGTTCATTGGAGGAATGTTGTTATTGTAGGTGTTATTGTTGAGCAATGGTAAAAGAGATTGTCTAATGTAATGAGGACTTAATATTTACAGGAGTGGTAATTTCAGAAGTTACATACGAACTTAGATTTTTTTTTGGTTTTCTTTATGTAATATTTCTTAGATGCAAGATGATACATATTGAAGGACTCATTTGCGTAACATTTTATTGAGAAACCTACCAACCATTTTGTCAATCTTTCAGGACCAAATTGAGCATTTACTCTTATTTTATAGTTTAATTGTTATAAGTCGTGTTAGACTTATTTCATATTTGATGTGATCTTAAAAAGGGGACAATGTATTTTTATTATTGTAATTTGAGTTCCAAAACTAATTATTTAAAAATAGGAATATTTAACTTGTTTTTTTTTTTATTTGACCTTAGTGTCTATATAAAGGACTAAGTGCCTTCATGGACTTCAACGTGGATGATAATAAATTCACTCAGAAAATTATTATCTTACGTTATTATTATTATTATTATTATTATTATTATTATTATTATTATTATTATTATTATTATTTCTTGTTTATCCTTGGTAGCTCTTGAAGTATTGTTATATATGCTATCATCTTATTCTAAATTATTTTACTGAGTTAGGTTAAAAGTAATGACTTATTATCTTTTTTATTTCATAGACTATTCAGAAAAAAACCGCTTTTATATTTACATCAAGAATTGACTTTACAATAATATCAGTGTAATTGATATATTGTTGGAGATTTTAACTACCTCAGTTGATAGTTTTTACATATTTTAAATTTATTTTTGTCTTTGATGTTCAAAATTGGAAGAATCAAAATGAATTAAAAAGTTTACGCATAAGCATTTAAACAAATAATAATAATAATAATAATAATAATAATAATAAAACAGAACCTAGTTCAAAACAAAAAAACTTTCACTTCATATCGATTTATAATTCACAAGATGCTTCGCTGTATATTTGGAGAAAGTAAATTCAGAACATAAACTTGTTTCCATTTTGTAGTGTGAACTAATATAAAATGAGTATTTATATAGTATTTTGTAAAGAAAATTACAGCAATTTTGTGAAAATAGCAAAAGAATGGTGGAAGTAACAATGAGGAATTGTGTCTTGAATTTGGACAAGGAAAGCCTCACCTCTCCTAAACACTCACTACCATAGGTAATGTATTCTGTACGGACTTTTATACAAGAACGCAAATTTAAACGTCTTCTACTATATTTAATTGAAAAGCTCAATTTCATTTCTCTGTAAATATTTATAGAGAAATTTATTTAAACAAAACCAAATAGTAGAATCATGCATTAACAAATACCAGTGTGTTTCGCTTAATTTCTTTGATCTCTCGTTATAAGAGGCAACCATTTGGTAAGCAGCTACAACACAGTTCCACTTGGGAGATAAAAAAAATAAACAAATGGTGATAAATTAATGGAACAGCAACTGTGATGAGAAAAAAAGCATCCCTTAAAATGAAAAGAAAGCAAGGCAGGGAAATTAGGAGGATAAAAAATATATATGTGATTTGTAATAAAGATTAGACCTCCCAATCCATTCCAATGGCGACTGATACTTGGCAAAAATGGAGTCACCACAAGTCCAGTTTTCTTTTCTGTATAGGACTCACTTCACTCCTTAATCTGGAGTCATACCGTAACATTTTCTTGGAGACAAAATTGGGGATTCCACTTTTTGTTAGGAATACACTTCAAAGGTATTGAGCTTGTATTCTCTCTCTGTTTTCTTCCCACCATGTTTTTGCATTCACCTCACCAAATCTTTCCCGGCTGCAAACATGAGTTCAAAAACTGTTAAATTCAAAACCAAATAACCATAAAAACTTTTAAACTGTCTTTTTGTGACACCACAATAGGAACAGGAACATGTTTTTAGTGATGCATTATACTATGTAGTACCTGAATCTGACACGTCGAAGCTCCCTAGTCCCATCAGCTAACTGCCGGATTGTAATGTAAACCCCAGGCTCGTCTTGTTCTACCCATTCTGCCTCCATTTCGCTGGCATTGCTGATAGAAGGCTCATCTCTAGAAGCAGTAGTATCCCTCGCTGGTTCCATAGATGGCCCTGCATGGAAGTGCCCACCACCTCCACCATGATCCAACGGTTCAGAGGGGTAATATCCTCTGCTCCCAGAAGGTTTATAGTGACTCCTGGGGGTCCAATCCTTGTTTGAGGCCATGGGACTTTCCTGTGCAGATGTCAATCTTGTGTAGGTAGAATCTCTTGGCTGTCCAAAAAATTATACAGATTAATCTCAATGTAGGTTTTGAAAATTTGAATACAGTTGTCTTCTTACTTAATTCATAGGAAACATATTATCAAGCTACAAGTTTAGAGAGTGCGAGAGGAGTTAATCTTATCAGTACAACCTGAATGATCTAAACATTTTTTTAACTTACATATAAGCTGGACCATCCATTACAATTGTATAGACGAAATTAGTCTTACAAAATCGTGCTCTACATGATAAGATATAATGAATGAGGAAGATAATGCAAAACATAATCTTGATGGAAAGAAATTTAGATTATTACCTCGTCCTCAGACCTTGGAGGAGTGTTGAGTGCCTGTCGATTAAATCTCTGCACGTTATAAAGTTCCATGATTCTGTCGTAATTCTCACCCCACCATCTTTGCGCTTGCCATTTATTAAACATCTCTCGGCTTCAAATTCAAATGCTAAGTATTGTCAGTCTTTGCTCCTACAGGATAATTTAAGTTCTCAACAACTAAAAACTCCCATACATTTTGTGTAATATTCATATTAAGGCCTAAGGTATTCTTTTCAGAATGTAAACTCCATATTTCAGCTAATCTTTTGATCCAACAAGTGCAGTGCCAAGTAATAGACCATTGTTAGGCGAGGGAAATTTGGGACAAATTTATTTAGTGTTTAATTGGTTGATTAATTATTACTTTAGGGACAAGCACAATTATCATTGACTAGAAAATTAACATTTCTGCAATAACTTGTAATTGAAATCACTAGCCAATTATTGGCGTAGTCGTTACCATACCTGAAGCGAATTCTTTTAAGATCATTTCCCCCATTAGGAAGAGACACAAAGGTAATGTGAACCCCTGGTTCCACCACTGCCATCCACTCCTTAGGCTCATCCTCGTCCTCTAAGACTACATCACAAACTGATGCTGAGTCTCGTCCTCTAGGCGTGCGGTCACCACCAAATGCCCCAGTAAATCGTGGGTCTGATCTACCACCAGGGTAGTGAGAGGTTGTGAAGTCCCAAGCAGGGGTTGAACTTGAGCTTGCACCCCCAATGTAAGGGTATGGAACCCCTTCTGAGATGGTATCGAAGTCTGGATATGGTCTATGTCCTTTCTTGTAGTTACTGGACCCTGTGCAGGGTTTGCATTGTTTGTAAGCACCTGAAAACTTCAGTGCCATATCCTTTATCTGCATATAAAGAATATAACCGTATTAACACCGATGCATTAGAGGCTTCAATTATTTAATTTTAAATATAGAAAATAACTAAATATAAGAGCCTTTTTTCTACCACAAGGACAAATTATTCAGGACGAGTGAAATTGCAAGAAAAGATATTACAATTTATCTTTATAGCAATCTTTCTCGTCGATTTATACATAAGATAACTTCAGTTGAAAATTTTGATTAGTAAGCTATTTAGACGCAAGACCACAAGTAATCAGAAAGGAAAATAATTCTTTAACGACCAAACCAACTCGATAACAACTATATTATAATAATATAGAGGGAAGATTGAGGGATTAAATGATGTAACGTGGTTATACGTTTGAATCATTGCTTCGTAACGGAAATAATACAATAAAACATTTCATAACAACTCGAAATATGGAATTATATCACCCTTCCTTTTATCTAAAAGGAGTACCGTATATTGGGCCCAAACACCCCCTCCCCAAGTAACTCTCCTTGAACAGTTCATATAACATACTCCTTCTATTCTTTTGTAAATTAGGATTGTCGAATATTTAATAATATATTCTATGTCTAAGTCGATTTCGGTCACTGACTGACACAATTAGTACTCTCAAGTGGGGAGTGGGTACAGTTTAAAATTCTATTTTTATATCTCAACAATGTGTCAAGGCTTCATAAACACCTGAGTGGCATCTTGCTTTATTCACCTACTCATATTGCTTTGATACTTTCCTTTTATCCTGAATATGATATGATTGTCTAAAATATAATGCACTAGATGGAAAAGAGAAAAGTATAGACTGAGAACTAGTCATCTACTGGCTAGAAGAAGCAAATACAGATTGTCCATGATTAAAAAAATCTGTTTTTTATTGGAATTGGACCAGAGGAAACAAAAAGAAGGAGGAAAAGCCATAATTAAAGATATAAATAATTTAAAGATAAGCACATTAAATATTGGCAGACGATAGCAGAAATGTGTTAGCCAAATGGCACACAAGGAAGAACCGATGGAAACCATTTGTGCAAGTTCTGAAGTATAAGTTAAAAGTAAATTTGGATGAAACTGAATGGAGGCTAAGGTTTCAGTCTTCGGTCATTTTCAAAGAAAAACCTTTACAGCTGGATTGTGGAGAATGTGTTTGGGTTGAGGATGCAAGTGGATGACAAAATCTTTACATATATGCTACCATGAACTATGTTACACTAATGGAAAACATTTCCTTTGAAGAAAATTCAGTTGATTTCTAGCCAGTTTTTTCCCATGAAGTTTTTAGCTTAATTTAGAAATAGTTGGTTCAAAATATTAGGATAAGCATAGAAATTCGAGAGAAGTGCTTCACACACTATTCTGTTGATTAGAACAATATTGGATCGTCTTAAGAGAGTTGAGTCCAGCTTAAATTGCATTTACATCGACTTACAAAGAAGAATAAAGAGCGCTAAAATGAAGGTAACACACTCACATAAGCAGACATTAAGAAAGTGAATCGTGTCTATTGGTCTAAAAGTAAATGCTAAGGCATATATAAATAAATATATATATATATATATATATATATATATATATATATATATATATATATATATATATTTTTCTGTTATAAAAACTATCAATAGTCGGCTATCACTTATCTATTTTTGCTTTATTTTTTCTGCGTTGGTAGTAATAGAAACCTTTTGAAAAACATTGAATCGACAAGAATTCAAGGATGGGCCACACTAGGAATAGGAATATGGCAGACCCTTCCTGTGATAGGAATCTTTTCTCATCATCAACTCAAATGCTGAATATGAAACATGTTCCCACTATTGCTATTCTCATTACGCATTTAGAATAATTGACCGAGACATTTGCTTTTCTTGGAAAACCAAGTTAATATTTTGGATAAAAGCAAAAATTTAATTCATACTGTTCGCTATTGATCAAGATTATATTAATATAATTATATTAGTATAACAAGTTAGTTTCTGCATCTAAAATCTCGTGGTATTATTCTTTATTATATCCTAAATTAAAAAATAAAAGTTATATGCAGAGTACTAGAAAGTAACGAGACATCACCGGAATCGTGTAATATATTGATCCGTTGATGTTTGCATGGTTATTATAAATTTTAAACAGCAGAACACCTTGCTGCTCCACTCATATTCAATTATAAGTGGATAATCAAGGGTTGATTGGTTAATCATGAACCCATGTTGCACCTCCACAGCTTAGCAAAATGGCAACACCATATGCCCACAAGCTCCTAAATAAACGAATAAAATAGCAAATAGTATATGATAGGGAGCATACCACCAACATCAAAAGGGTCCAAATCAGAACAGAACAAAACAAAACTGCGTCATCCAAAACCATGCGTGTCTTAACTTATGGCCACTCGGTTGAATCTTTATTCAAAATAATATTTTTCCTATTAAATTAACAAATAAAGAAATGATATTAAATTTATTAATTTATTAATAAGAAGAATAATATCAATAAACATATTAGTAAAATAAAATGTTTAATTTCGTTTCCCATAAATCGATAATAACGTATTATTAAAAAAATTTGTATAGACCATTTACTTTAAATTAAATTAAAAATAAGCATTCATCAAATTACGTAATTGTGACTATTAAGCTTTGACGGTAACTAGTCAAAATCAAGACATGTAAGACTGAAATAGTTACATACCTGCGCTATTTTCAAAAATATAAATAGAAATAATTTATCAAAAATCATATAAAGTGTTCGTGAAATAGTGGTGGCCCCCCGTCATATATGAGTGCACCTAAACGGGGTGAAGATTTTATTTGTTTTTCACCAAGATGAAGATTGTGGGTGAATCAAGAGAGAGAAAGAATGTGTGAGAGAGATGAAGAACCTGTGTGGTCAGGCTTTTGACAGCTTCTTTTGTACTCGGCGTGCCACTCTCACGGACTCCTCCTTCTTCCTCCCTCTCATCCGTCGTTTGCTTCGTACACGCTATACACGTAAACATCTTTCTTTACTCTTTTTAATTATACCCTCGTCTTTTCCTGCAAGACAAATTCAAAATAGTTAGATAAATATCAAAGAACCAGTCAATTTTTTAATAATATAATGGTTTTGGATGGACTGGGATGGAGGGCGACGTGGAATAGTAATGAAGGACATAACTGGTCACGCGTTTGAGGCAATCACTTTCATTGAATGAAACAGTGACAGAGCAACGCCAGCCAATGGAAGCCCCAAATTGAATGAAGAAATGCAGCAACGGCACAGATGAGAATGCGAAGCAGAAGAAAAATAAAAGGGAACTTAAATTTAGCAGTTTGGTGGTCTAAGAAATGATATCTTTGGTGGGGAAACAGAAGGGAGGAAAAGAGAAAAAGAAAAAGTGGTATTGAGAAGGAGGCTCGGGATCAGAGCAAGATCGAAAGCGATCTCAAAATCTCAAAAGAAGAAAATGGGATCAATAATAAAAAGTAGAGAAAGGAAACAAAATGGGGCAAGGAATGGCCAGGGTACTACTACACTACTACTATCTGCTTTGCTTTACCGCACACAAATTCGCAATTTTAAAAGAAGAACCTCCAAGCCGAAGATTCTGACACCCCTTATAAAGAAAAGAACCAAATGAACCCCATTGATAATAAAAACATTTTCTCGCACCTCAAACAAAGAGAAAAATCGATAAATTAATACAAAAATAGGTACTATAGCACAATAAGATATAATGAAAAAAAAAAAACAAGTGACATACTATAATATATTCTTTCGATTCTCTCTTTATCTTTTGTGTAAATCACATCAATCCCCGTTCTTCGAGGCACACCCGAAAACCAAAAGCGGCTGACTGAGTGACCTAGAGATAGAGAGAGAGTGAGAGTGAGGGTACGTGTTTTTGGGATTGCGGAAAAAACAGAATGGGTTTGAATGAGGAATCAATGTTTGTCGGAGGGTGCGAAGAGAGGTAACTGGACAGTGAAAGAGAATGAAGGAGAAAAGAGAATTGAAATTGTTAGTGCATTGATTGAGAAATTATAATTCTAGCTTTACTGCAAAAGCAGAATTAATTAAATATAGTCAGTCATTACTATTCGAAAACGACTTAGCAAGCAAACGCTCAACCCTTTCTCCTTCATCTGTCTCACCTCTCGCCGATGCACCATCTTCGTTTTATCAAAATCAAAATCCCTCCCTCCTACTACAATCTATCAATCAAATTAAATGCGCTGCGTTTGGGATCTGAAATGCATTTTAATGCAATGCATACACCTATTAATTACTGCTATCTACGCTTTAATTTCCCTCACCACACAACAAAGAGATAAAAACTTACCTGATATAACGGTGGATTGGATTCGATTGGATTGGCTTGCCTCAGATACAATACGATGTGATTTGACACTCTCTTTTTTGTTTCCTTCAAATTAGCTTTCCATTTTTGGAGCTTCGAACTAAGCAGCAAGAATGATGGAGCGATGATTAACAAAATGGTGTAGTTGATATCTTGGCGAGGAAACGGATACGAGAATCTAGAATCAGTACCCGAAAATTTGGAAGATGGCGAAGGTTGAGGGTGTGGTATTTATACGGAGGAGGAGGGGTGACGGCGTTAGTTTTGACGGAAAATGTTTGGCGTGAATAAAGAAGGCGTTAAGAGGAATTTTGTTTTTGTCTTTTTACAGCGGAAACGATGGTCGAGGGCGTAGAAGACAGTGGGGTCCACATGTTCATGCTGATGCAATGCAACATTGAAGGATCTTTAAGGTGCATACGTAGCATGCCACGTGGCGAAGTGTGATTGGGAGTGATGTAATGGAGCGGTTTGAATGGGTGGGATTAGTATGACAAAGTTGGGAACCATCCCATCAGACATTTCATGTCTTTGGCTACCTCTTGATAATCATACGGTAAAATCATAACTCACAACTTTTGCAAATCAAGATTATCCAACATCACTGTATTTTCAAAATTCAGTTTAAGGTTTTTCAACTACACTATCCAAAATTAGGGATAGCAACGGGGCGGGGCGGGGACGGGTTTCGCTATCTCATATCCATTCCCGCATAAAAAATTCATCCCCATCCCATACTCAAACCCAACGGGTATCAAACTTTTTTCCCATCCCCATCCCCACCGGGTAACGGGTATAATCTCGTACCCATACCCGTACCCGTGTTCTAACTACTTCAATATTAATTTTTATAAAAGAAAAAAA
>Ga0214544_1005164_pt1 | contig 25596 bp, 8 predicted proteins | sample CNSS3metaG_FD_160074 | JGI IMG/M metagenome (GOLD analysis project Ga0214544, IMG submission 160074) | Root nodule microbial communities from cowpea collected in UCLA plant growth center, Los Angeles, California, USA - CNSS3 | ecosystem: Host-associated > Plants > Roots > Nodule | place: USA... | reverse complement strand
CCATGAATATTTTTTTACCACCATCCAACATATATTGTGGTCCAAAAGATACAAGATCTATGTTAAAATTTTATTATTATGTTTATTATTTGTTCTTTGCGTCATTTTGATCAAGTGATGTATTATATTCTTTATTAGTGTATAAAAAATAGATTCATTATAATTTAAAAAATTGAAGTAAACAAACATTTAAAATATATTTTAGGTTTAATTACTCGGATGGTACCCACTTTGGTAGCAGGGTGTCAATTTGGTACCCGCCGGAAAAAAAAAGTGTCAATTGCGTTCCTACTTTTGAAAAAGTGCATCAAGGTCCCTTTCAGAAAAAAATAATTAACGCCGTTAACGGCATGCCACGTGCCACTCTCACGTTTTTTTAATTTTTTTTAATTTTTCTTTTAATTTTTTAATTTTTTTTTGCAAATTTTTTGTGTTGCCACGTGTCAAGTTCCTGTTTTGACACGTGGCAATGTCAGTGTCACGTGACAGGATAATGTCACGTGTGACAATTGTCATTGTACTAATCTCAATTTAGTACCCATATATACCTGATTGTTTCAATTTAGTCCCCATTTTTTGTGCCTTTGATTCAATTTTATCTCAATTTTTTTTAATAATTGAAAAAGATTTTTTAAGTCATTTTTTTAATAAGATTAAAAGTAATTAAGTATAAATATTTTTACAACATTAAGTACTCTGATATTTATATTAAAATTTACATGTACAAAAAATGTTATACTAATAGAACAATATAATCATCTACTTTTTTTTCAAAGTAAAACAATATTGTTTATGTCAAATTCAAGACCAAATCTATTATTTGTATAAATGTTATTTTAATTAAACCTATATTTTAATTTAAATATTTTTTCCTTTTATATTTTTTTAAAAATATTTTTAAAATTTATCAACTAGGTTTCATTAATGTTTACAAATTTAATAAATGTTTTGATTCTCATTAAATTTTATTTGGTATTCTAATATAAAAAATGTAAACAATTATAATTTATTTCAAAGTATTTGATATCGAAGAAACAACCATACTCTTAATATTGAATATTTGATAATATTATGTTTCTTTTACCGTAATTTTTTATTATTTTAGAAAAATTAATTAAAATTAATATTAAAGTAGTAAAAAAAATGGGTATGGGTATGGGTACGAGATTATACCCGTTACCCGGTGGGGATGGGGATGAGACAAAAGTTTGATACCCATTGGATTTGGGGATGGGGATGGGGATGAATTTTTTTTACGGGGATGGATATGGGATAGTAAAACCCGTCCCCGCCCCGCCCCGTTGCCATCCCTACTTCAGAGGTTAACATATGAAAGCAACAACGTTTATTTGAAGCACTCGAACCAATCAGGTTTTGCTTCGACTCAATTAAAGTAATAGTTTACTTACGGATTAGGTAATTATGCAATAACCTAAACGCATATTTTTCATTGCCACGTACCTCTCTTACGTGCACATGATAAAATTCCGTGCATCTTCTCTTGTTGAGGGTTGTTTCTTAGGAGATTGACATTAGAATATAATGAATGTTCAGAAAGCAAAAGATAATATTCTTTGCTGAGATTTATGTAAACACACTAAGCCGATCTTTAAAAAAATTCTTATTTGGAAATTCCGAGATAGTGAACAGAAAGGATGAAAAGTTTATGGAGTTCGTGTTTAATTTAATGGTATATTAAATATGAAGTAGAAGAAAACATTAATAAAAATATTTTGAGTTGAAGAAAAACATTCTTTTTCTATTTTTACAAGAAAGAAAAGTGTTACTTTAACTACATTTGAAGGAATCAAGTTTTATTTTATTTTATTAGATTTTGTAGGATTGCTCAGCATGAATTTTAGTTTAGTTGTTAAAGATAAAAGAGATGTTGATTTGTATAAGAGTATGTGATGTTGAAGTTTGTAAGAACTTTCGGTAAATGATATAAAGAATAATTAAGTGTTGAGTGAAATTTTTATTTGATATTGATATATATTTATAGACTTTTATATCACTAATAATAAGGCTAAATAACAAAAAGTATATTTAATTATTAAATAAGTACTTGAATTTTGATTTTTAATTCAATTCCATACTGTTTGAGTCAGGAGTATTAAACAATTGTATTCAACTCCGTTTTATATTAAATACAATCATTCTATATATTAATTCAAGTATCTTGAAAGTGAGTACATTTATAAGTCTTCTGAAAACTTGATATCCAAGTAATTATTTAATTAAACAGGTAAATAATGAATTCTTCATTTAAAAAATAATAAAAATGAACGAGTTTAATGTGTCCACTTATTATTACACCTAAAGAAAACAAAACTCTATTAATAAGATCTAATTTTATCATACTAATATGTATATGAGCAATATTTCAAGTGAACTAAAAAGTCTCTCCTTATTTAATAGATGTCAAAAGTTATTTATATACACTTTATCTCTTTACTAATAAATGATTTAATATCAACATAGATTTTAAATTATATTATTTATAAATATTATTAGTATACATAAATTTGGGAGAAAATAATTGAAGATAAAACCAGTCCAGTTTAACTATCTCAAGTACGAAAAAATTACTATTTATAAAATTTCATAATTTATTTAACGAGAATAAATGATGTGTTGGATATGACTAATTTGAAAAGTTAAAAAATATATGAAGAAGATCTATCAAAATAAAAGGTTACGCGAAATATCTTTAATAAAAAAAAAGAGAAAGTTAAATAGATAAAGTTTAATATAAAATTTTGAATTTTTTCCTGAAGACATTTAAATTACTAATTTATTATACAAGTATAGATTAAAATTATGTGTAAATTGTAATTTTTTTTAAATATTTACATTTATTGCGATTAATTTTGAATTCATTTCTAATTTCATAATTAATTATCATAATATTTCACCCATTAATCTATTGTATATACAATAACCAAAGAAGCATTATGATTTCAGTTTTCAATCATATGTTATTATTGAAAGTATATAAGTATTATATACCATACCTTTCGTACAGTTTACTTTTTTACTTCTTCTTCTTTTTATCGAGGGTCGATAAAAACTTATATTATATAAAATAATCTTGGCCTAGAGAACAGCGAAGGTAAAACATTAAAAAATGTAATTAAATCGGTGTCATGTCAACGATCATCTTCATGTGCAATTTTAAAGGCTATTTAAGGATATCGTTGGAAACCATGGGCGAGGATACTCGCAAACCGACCATGTCAGATATTCGCGGTGCGGTTGTCGTGTTGTGTCATCGATAGTGGTGTCACTCGTAATCACACATAACAAGGTGTTCAACACACGTGCCCTCTCTAGATATCTACGTGCCTTCTTTCAAATTTATACGTGTCCTCTCCCCCTTCGCTTCAAAGATATTTCACATATGTTAATTAAAATTAGTTATCATGAAATCTTCAAAAGAATTTATATCTTAATTAACATAATCCAAAAGTAATATAATTTATAATTTCTATTTCTAATTACTTCTAATTACTAAACAACTTATATTCAATCCAAAACAAAAGATATGTGATCATTTAAATTATGAGTATATTCATATGTCTCTTAAATTTCCATATTAAGGAGATCATTTGGATAGATTCATAAGGTTTAAGTGTCTTTCAACTTGTTTCTATAACAATGTTAAAATGGGATAAAAGTCATGACACACATTTTACATAAACAGATAAATAATCTATAGAGAGTTTTTAACAATTCAAAATTTTATAATTTTGAAATTAAAATTTAATTATTTCCATTAGAAAAATAGTGTTGAATATAGATTAAGTTAAGCATGGGAAAACCAATCTTATCTTATATGAAGAGTTGAGATGTAAAATGCAGAATGCAAAAGGGTATTCTTGGAAATTTGAGAAGAGTCTGGAAGAACTTACGTATCCCAGACCTATAAATTGAGATGTGATTTTCAATTACTTTCTCCCTGTGTGTTCCTCCTCCACATCCTTTTGTGCTGGGTCAGGGGAGAGATACCAATCGCAACTTTCGATTTGGGACACCACGACACCACCGTCGTATCTATATCTTGAATTGGATCGCCTACCATTCTCTCTGGTTCTAAAGTTCGTAGTACTGTCGCAAAATTTTCACCATTTCTTCTTCTTTCTTTGCTACCTTTGTCTGCTATTGTGCTTATTTTATTATTCTCTTTAAATTTGTGTGTGCCTTGTTTCTAGAAATGCAGCATCATTTCAAGTATCGGCAAAGCTTGGTTGAATTGATGCTGTCAATTGACAAAATGTGTGGGATTGCGTTTCTTTGTGGTGTTTGATGATTTTATGGACGGTTAGTTTTGGACTTGAATTGTGTGTTATTAAATGATTTGAGAAGCATTGATTGCGTTTATGTTATGTTGTTGTTGTGTTTATAGTTCTTCAGGTTGTAAGGCGATGTGTATGTGCACAAATGAAAATTCAGTGTCTGATAGCGTTTTCTGCTTTTGCTATTTCCTCCATTGTTCTCGTTAGTGTATTCTGCATTCAAACGCAGAATCACAAACAGCTATTTACAGTGGTGTATTGAGTGTTATACCTTTAGGAGGTAGATTCTGCTGCTCCGACTACTGTAATCGTATTTTCTGTTTGTGGAGTCGCATTACGGTGACAATTGGACTACCTAGTATTATGTAAGCGTTTTCGTACTAATCTTATGGAGATGCTCTATTGTGGAGAATCTCTATAACTCTTCTTTGCCAGTCGAATAATATAGAGGATCTGTGACTGCAAATGTTTTGAGGTAGAAGGGTGATGCTGGTGATGTCGGTAGCGTGCATTTTGAGTTGAAATATTTTGCAGGCTATTGTAATTTCAGAGGATGCCCTTTATCAAACATTATCCCTTTATTTAAGAAGGGTAGAGTTTCCCAAAAAGCACATCTTTGTTACCGTATCCTTACCTTTTGTCTGCAATTCCTTTTTTTTTAGTTTGTCTTTAATACCTTTTATTAGCGGCGAAAAAAGATATATGATAGTAATTTGGTCTGGTTGAAGCATTTATGGACTTTCCTTTTGCATAATTCATTACGATTATGCATCTGCTTCTTTGCCTATATGAACAGTGAAAGGGTTGGCTTGATGCTTCGGCTGTTCAAAAAACACTTTCTGGTGAGTTCCACTTATTTTCTCTTCGATTCAGAAATTAAACCACTAAAAATTATGATTTCTAATAAATTCTAACCAAGTCTTGGGAAGAGAGTGTCAGAGACTATTAGCATTATATGACTATACCGATCTTGTTCTTTTTTCTTCCGTCCCGCCTTTTATCTACGGCCTAGTGAAGTTTCTATAAGAGACAAACCTATTTGGAATATGGACAAGGAAATCATGATTTTGAATCTTTAATATGAATTTGTCCTTGGAGTAGTGTGAACCTTCCTTTTGCAAAGGGGTCACGACATTGAACGAATACGTTGTCAAATAAACTAACTGAAATAAGAAGGAGAAAAAAAAAATTAACCAAAAGGGATCTATCAAGGTGCAGATTGAATGAAATTTTAATAAAAGGTTAAACTTTTGGTCCTTTAGTTTCATTGAATTTTCAAATAGGCGGCAAAAAGTCCTGCATAGACTTTAAACAAACATCAATGGGGTCTAAATGGCGTTAGCCAATATAGCCTATATGAAAACATATATGTGAGTGTTTGAAGGGGTTTATTTGGTCTTGTGACTTTGGAAGTTTTTTCAGCTGAAAAGGTTTTATGAGCAAATTTTTCAAAATAAGTTTTTTGGCCTAAATTTGCGGTTATGTTTTGTATAACTAAGCTGCCATTTAATAAACATGTTAGAAACTTGATTAAATTGTTCTTCCAAATGTATCCTGATAGTTAGTAAAATATACCATGGTAAATTTCAGTTTTTGGAGGACTCACGCAGAAAAGTTTAGCAAGTTAGGGACCAATTGAAAAAATAACCTTTTAAGTATTTGCTTTTGGTAAGTTTCAGTTCTTGGAGGAGTCGTGCAGAACCGCCAAGTAAGGAAGGCTCGGTCCTCCATGGAGAATAAAATTAAGACATATTACTCCATCTTCATATTTGGAAGGCATTTTTGGTCGAGTGATTTATTGCTCTAAACATAGTTGGGTTGTCTATTGCTTGGCTCCAGTATACTGGGACTTGATTCAAGAAGTTCTTCGACTTGATTCCAGAAGTTCTTCAAGAAATCAAGTGATCATTGTGTTGGTTGCAATCTATTGGTTTATGTAGAATTATTGTGTATGCTCTTGTTTTGGTGTGTTCCCTCTTGGAGTATTACTGATTGAAGCTGGCCAACCTGAATTCAATTTTGTTGTTGCTGCTTTCAATTGATCTTCAGCAGTGTAGAAGAGAGCAACAGTGCATTCAGTGTTTACCTGGTTTGATGGGGGCGACAACATATGACTTGTAGAAGTTTTGGGCTTATTTCTAAATACTTTCTTGCATGCAGATCATCAAGCTTACTTCTGCTTCTTGATAGCTTTTAATCTTATCTGAAGATAGCTAGCATCATGGGAGTGGTGGCAGTATTGCACACTGAGTCTCTGCAGCTTGACTGCAAGGACACGAAGCATGTGACTGAGAAAGACGTGTATAATCATCTACCATCAAACGAAGAGCGCATACTTGGAGAAGAATCAAGTCAATCAACAGATCACCAAAAGATCAATAATTTGCGTGAGAGAGGATATATGGAATATGGGTAAATTCTATGTTCCCACACTATTTCTATCTACATTTTTGCGTTCCCTTTTCTTTTCGTAAAAGACACTGGTTTCTTCTGCAGATGTCAACATTACCGGAGAAGATGCCGTATTAGGGCCCCCTGTTGCAATGAGATTTTTAGCTGCCGCCATTGTCACAATGAAGCAAAAGTGAGTTAATTTCCCATCCTAGTATTATCCTAGTATTTCGCTATGGTTGTTTTCATTCAAATACTTTATCTACGCTTGTTGTCCTTTTGACATAAATTATAGTTTCCATCCTATTTCAGAATTAGGAAACCTTTCTCTCTTTTTCTTTTGTTTTCTTGTAATTAAGGCAATATGCATAGAACCACACGAATACTGATTTCAATTTTTCTAGCCCATTTATTTTGGGGCCATTTTGTGGCCCTGCCTACGAGAAAAGGTTCTGTAAACTTGAACAGCAAATGTCAGTAAATTCAACTTACTTTTTTAATGTGTGATCCTTTCGTATAAACTATTTGCAAGGTGACTCCAGTTCTGTATCAAAACATAACCTTTATGTTTAGCATTCCTTTTAATTTTTGGTGCTGTGTTATTTTCTAGAATAATATCGACATTGATCAGAAGCACAGACACGATATTCCCCGGCATCAAGTTAAACAGGTATCCTTATTTATTTTAACATAACTTATTTGGATATCCGCTATTCCGTGCTCCATTTCCCTTTGTTGTTTCACTCTTGAAGCATTGCTAATTAGTAACTCGACAAATGCAGGTCATATGTTCACTTTGTGAGACCGAACAAGAGGTGAGTTTAGATTTTCTTGTTATCTTTCAGTGTAATCTTCCACAATGTAATGTTAATGGTAATGCAAGATTTAACACTTGATTAGCCGATTAAATAAGTTTTATCAAATAATAGAGTAATGATGACCTATGAAGCACCTCCTGTTGTGACAGGCACCTGGACATAACTAATATCTAAAATATAAGATATAGTGACACCATGGTATATAATCCTTCCAGTCCTTGGTATAAGTCACTTCTATCATAATCACATTGACCAATAAAAATAATTAATTCAGTTATCAACGTACCAAATTTACCTTCACTATTAAAAGAATACACATATTCATTCATAATATTTAATAAGAACAAATAAGGAAAAGAAATTTAATGTTTGTAGAAATTATGAAATCATCTGTACAATAGGAACACCGATTTCTGCTAAAGTATCCTTCATATTAAGGACTATGGGTAGTATATAATTAACACGACAAAAATCATAACATAACATATTTATTAATAGTTAAAATAACTAGTTTAGTCGTACAAATATTAAGCTATTCTTTTAATTTCTTCTTATTTAATTTTAGTGATAGCAGTATCTAGAGAGTATTTAACCAAGAATAGGTGTTTGTTTATTTCTTTATTCCTCTTCTGTATAAGAGGTTTCCGGGGGCCAGGGTATTAGTAAGATGTGTTGGTACTTCCTGGGAGATAATCTCTGCAGGATCTGCATGTGAGTACGCAAGAGCGCTCACATGCCTAGAAAGAAACAGAACGACACATTCTTGAGAGGAATTTTATAGCTTTTTACTTTATGAAATATCTTTTAGATGGTGTAGGCAAAGTGTAAACAGTTACTAGTTTTGTTACAATCTTCTAGATATGACCGGGTAATGTGCCCTTAAAGTTGAAACTACTGAATTATTCATGCATTGTTTGTCAAACCGTCCATAAGATCACTATGAATATTGATATTGCATTATTAAGAATATGCCATGAAAGTATTTTTTCCTTGTGTCGATATATGTTACTTCCAGGTTCAGCAAAACTGTATTAACTGTGGTGTTTGTATGGGCAAGTACTTCTGTGGGACGTGTAAGCTCTTTGATGATGATGTGAGTGCTTAGTCCATGAACTTTTTTTTAATTTGTTTTATGTATAGCTGTCTATTTATTCTATCTGCGAAATAGCCAGATTCTATTCTCTCTACTGAGGTAAGTGGTTTAGTGATGGATTTGAACTGATTATAAGAACTGTTAAGCATCCAGATTTCCATTATGTTGCATGTTCTTCGGTAATGCTGACAGTCTTTTCACATATATGTTAGACAGAATGTGTTACATTATTAAACTGTGTTGTTCATTTTATCTGCTGCAGGTATCTAAGAAGCAATATCATTGCAGTGGCTGTGGAATTTGCAGGTATGAAGTGAGTTAAGGGTCTATTTGGACGAATTCTACCTGTATTTTTAGGAGAGAAAAATATGAACTAAAACGAAAGTTAGTTTTTGCATAAATTTCTTATTTCTTATAGAAGTTTTTGTGAGAATGAAGTTAGAATTATCTAAAATATTGAAACCCCCCACCCCACCCACCCAGCTATATCTTAAGGGTTAAAACTGCATCTTGTGCGTGTTCTTTACATATCGATTGACTCATCAGTGTACTTTGCACTGTGAGATTGATTTTATTTAGTATCAAGACTCAGACTGATTGATTTGGATATGTTTTGATACAGAACTGGAGGATGTGAAAATGTCTTCCACTGCTACAGATGTGGTAAGTAATATGTTCGTTTCCCATGTTGTTTTAATTAACACTAAATGTCAACACTATGGTGTCAAAATGATTTACATACTGATAATGCTTTCATGATTCTATGCACAGGTTGTTGCTATCCAACTCAGATGAAAAACAGTCACCCTTGTGTGGAAGGAGCAATGCATCACGATTGCCCCATTTGTTTCGAGGTAACATTTTAAAAATCTTTTATTTCAGTATTCCGTGACTATTCCCAATTTGTTGAGTTGCTGAAATTGACAAAAGTACAACAAATTTGGTGATTACAGTATTTGTTTGAATCTGTGAATGATGTCCTTGTTTTGCCCTGCGGACATACAATACATAAGAGCTGCCTGAACGAAATGAGGGAACATTTCCAGTGAGTATCACAGCCTTTTCTCCTCTCTTGTGCACTTCTATGTGCTTGAAGTCCTATTGCAGTATATGAGCTGATTTTTTGTTTGATTCTGCATCAGGTATGCATGCCCTCTCTGCTCGAAGTCAGTTTGTGACATGTCAATGATTTGGGAGAAGTTTGACATGGAGATTGCTGCTACACCAATGCCTGAAGCATATCGGAACAAAATGGTCAGTATCTTTATTTTTATTTTTGCTTTCGTGTAATAAGAACAAATTATACGAAAATATATATAGTCCTTGATTTATTGATGCTGAATGATAGAGGGCAGTGGCAGACTTACCTATACACCTGGGTGTGCAGGTGTCTTTGTTGTTTTTAAAATTATTACTAAGTATTTGAAAAAAAAAATTATTTACTCTCCTAGTTTTATATATTTGCATTTATTGGCAACGGTATAGTTGAGAGTGTACAAATACACCTCACCGTTTGACTTGTCCTCGTTAACATTTGACTTGTCCTCAGTTAACTTAGGATCTTAGATCCGGGTCTTAATTTTAATCTGATCAGTAGAGGGTAAAGGTTGTATAATGAATCAGTAGTTAAACTTTTAGAAATTTGTTGTGAATTGAATACTACAGATAAGTTACCTGACCTTTTGATTTGTGAAGAACTAAAGGTGATATTCTCTCAACAGATTTGGATCCTTTGCAATGATTGTACTAAAACTTCTCACGTCCAATACCATCTTGTTGCCCATAAGTGCTTAAACTGCAAATCCTACAACACACGACAAATAAGAGGCTGAGGAAATGTCCTTACATGTGGGACTTTTTATTTCAACTACGGGCAACCCAAACCACATGTAAGAAAAAAAATGGTTTATCATGTGGCTCAGCAGTTATCATGTTCAGGTTGGGGGCAAACTAGTTTTTAGTTTTAGTGTTCCAGTCTTCTTCACTGTGTAACTTGTTTGTTTGGGATGATGCCAACTGTCAAATTAGCTGTTACTTTATATATATGTTCCTATAGGTACTTATGAACATGGTACCAATCTTAAGAGTTGAGCTATGTTCAATTTTATCCTAATTTTCTCAACATCTGTGGTAGTTTATTTGAGTTCTTTGTAGTAAAGAAATGTGTTTTGTGTTCCTTGTATTTGTATTTCAATGATATTGTTTTTTTAAAGAATTTAAGTAGTTTATAATTTTATAGATTCTAATTTAGATTTAGTTAGAGAACATAATAAATTTTTTTATTATTATAATGTCGGAGAAATATCTTGTTATTTTTAAGCTGCAGCTACTTGTAAAAGATTTAAAAAAAGATAAATAAATAGCTTCAAATGTCATAAGAATGTTTTAGCAACTTCCCTTCCACTCTTAAGAAACAGTTTCAAGAAAATTATTATATGGGCAGTAAAAACTACACACACAAAATGAGGGCAGTTTCTTGCACCTTAACAATTTTTTTTCTACACCCATTATTCTGGATTTTACTTTTTGGAATGCACTAAATTAATTTCGAAAATAATTTTCTGGAAGACACTCACCACTCTTAGATGGGTTGCAACAATAAATTTGGTAAGCTGCAGAATGAAATTGCCAAAAATGAGATATTGTTACGTAATTCAAAATGTATTTTTTAATGTGAATACTAAGAAAGAGGGAAGAAAGAAAGGAAACGAAGAAAATGGTGGAAGAGGAAGAAGATGGAGGAAGAAGAAAAAGACATATTGGTCATTTCACAACTCTACGGAATGCATGTTGAAATGTACCGGAGGTGCAAGAAGAAGTTTTATTAACATGGTCAGTATTTACTTTCTTCTTTTCTCATTATCTGTAGTCACTGTGGTGGGTTTGTTAATAGTAATTTTGCATAAAAGTTATTTTGATTCATAATAGTTATAGAGATTTTCAGGCTTTGTTTAGATTAAAAGAAGGTTGGACGTCAGAAAAAACAACTATAAAAAGTGAGTTATTTAAATAGAATGAAAGTGGGTGGATTTTTTTTAATAAATTTTATTAATGTAAAAAAATTTACTTGCATACTTACATGTTTAGAAAATAACTTATAAAATATTTTTTTGAATAATTTAATATAAAGGTCATTTGAATAGAGAGAAAGTGGCTGAATTTTTTTTAATTGATATGATTGAGGAAATAAAAAAAAATTATATGTTTAAATTAAAATTATACTGAATTTTAAATTAAAAAAATTACTATAACTTTTAAATACATCAAAATATATTTTAAAATAATAGTATAATAAAATAAATTATTTTACATAATAATAAAATTTAAATTAATTAATTTTATTTATTCACAAAATATCATTATTAGTAATATTAATGCATATATTTTGATTTCAGATAATAGAGATAACATTAATCATCGCAATACTAATACTTAAGATATTATCTGCTTTGAATTATATATATATATATATATATATATATATATATATATATATATATATATATATATATATATATATATATAATTTGTAATATTAATATTGACTTTTTTAAATGATGTATCAAAACAAGTCCTTAATCAAGGACCAAGAAAACGAGGTTAGTCTTTGGATTCCTGGTGAGTGTTTTTCAGTTAAAAAATGTCATTTGCTTTAATTCATTCTTAAGCTACCAAAAAACTTTACTATATTCATGAAACAAGTTCGTATTTTCCCCTCATATCATATTTGGTAAAAAAATGTCCAAGTTTTATGCGGCGGATTGTAATCTGGATAAGAGAATAATCTTTTGCATGATATTGGTGGTGCTGTTAATAAAGGTTTCTATGCAGATTCTTCAACTTTTACATTATACAATTTTTTATTCTATGTTTCTAGTCCAGTGATTCTAGTTCCTCAATTTTATCACGTGTGAAAATTTAGTTCCTTTATTATTATCCTCACATCTAAATACTAATGAAATTTATTTATATGAATACTATAAATTTTATGCAGAAGAGAGGGGTATTGTGGACTTTCAACACCCCTAAAGAATGGGGGATAAAATCATGGGGTGGCAGAAAGAAGAAGCCGCATTTCCAATGCCACTTTAACACTTTATACTCCTTCAAATCTCGTTTCTCATTTGTTTACTTTGGGTACTATTATTTTCACTACTTTTGACAAACTTATTTTTTATAAAAGATCTCCAAAAGCTAAAGTTTATTTTTTAACACGTACTAAACTTTTTTCTTTTCTTTCAAAGTCATTCTAAATATTTTTTTCATATTTTTTCATTTCACCACAATGTTAAAAAATATTTTTCCTACTTCTACAGAATAATTTTACACACATTTTACTTCTATTATTTACTCTTTTTTTAAATGACCAAAATATTATTGTCAAGTACAAGTTGTGTCGAAAAAATATTTCCTTTTGCCTGGATGCTTCAGTTTTAAAAATATTTGATGTGTAATATTAATTCTAAAAGAAGGTTAGTTTAGAAGATATGCCCATACTCTCACCCTTTTGCTTGAGACCTATAAATGCATTATTATTTTGGTTTTTGACCAGTAAAATGTAATTTTGAACGTGAGATACATCCACTTCTGACATTTGAGGAAAATGAGAATAATGGAAAGAAATTACACATTATGTAAAATGTATTTCTCTAAACTCTGGCAACTTTTTTACCAAAATAGGAGTCACATGAACCATCTAAATGAAGCATAACCAAATACACTCAGGTTCAGCTTTCCGATTTTCAGTTCAAAAGCTCAGGAAAAGGTAAAATGTTGTGTAAACTAGGACAATAGCATATATCATTGAAGTTTATAAAAAAAACTTTTTTTTTTGGGTTGTATACATTGACACAATATAGAGATAATGCAAGAAAAGTTCAAAAGGGTATAAAGCCAGAAAAATAGACCTCAACCCTTTGATTTTCTGCAGGCTATCAATGGTTTGATAACATATAATATCTCTATTTATATGGAAAACAAAACTAACTTATTGAGAGCCACAATTCACCAAAGACCATGCCAAAGCTGAAACACCAATTCCAGCTTAGACACAATGATGTACAAAACGATCATCCATGGCTGCTAACAGATGCACATAAAACAGCTCCTTCTGAACAGATGATCAGGTGCGTGTGTCATTCTCATGAAGCAAATGGTGCATGTGGCAGATAATTCTTCTATGAACCTGTGACAATGCTTGTTTCAAAAAGTAGCTCACCGAGTTTTGGCTTTGCAGAGTTTTCACAAGGAGGGTCGGTGTTGGATTTCTCCAGTTCCTCATCAATCATCATCTCCATGGCACGACAAGTTAAACTGCAGAATGCCTTTTCACCCCTGCAACATATCAAACCATGCCAACCTCAAAATCAGATTAAGGAGCATCAGCATAATTTGGAATGTCTACTGGTTTTTCTATGTTTTTCTATTCTGCTTTCAAAATACACTAATTTTTAAAGTGCCAGTATCAGTACCAAAAAAACTCAGTAGGGTATAACACACACTGATAGCATACTATAAGCTTTTTAAAATTACATCACAATGTGAACATGGTGTGAGTCACAATATAAAGGATGTTGTAAAACAACTAACTCACCCATAAATATAAATGTCCTTTCCCTCTTCTAGTTTCTTGTTGCAATGGTGGCAGAAACTCAAGAAGTCGCTTGAGGGGTATGGGTTTGGACTCCCTGACCAGTTAGCAACAGTGTTCACTAACTTCTCCTTCTCTTCATTCTTAGAATGGATTTTGAATGCATTGGAATGAGTCTCCAGAATGCAATCCCCAAAAATGTGAGTTGTTTTGGGATTAGGGCCGTAGGAAATCACACATGTGTAGTCCTCAGAGAGTTCAATCTCAGTAGCAGACAGAGACTTGATAAATTCATTGGAGGAGCTAACAGAAAGAGGGTTTGTGTTCAACTTTGTAGGTGGGAAGGTATTTGAGTTCTGGCTTCCCCCAATAAAATGAGGGGGAGAGCTCCATTGAATGTTCACATCTTTCACAGCAAAATTATCAGTGTCTGAATCAGAGAAGGAAGTGTTCAAGCCAGAAAGGCCTTTCAGTGGACTGCAAGAGTCCAATGAACAAGACCTGGTTCTGGTTCTGGTTCTCCCAAACAGTTCATGCTCAAGGTCACTTTCTCCAATTTCAAAAAGAACAGTGGACTCAGATTCACCCTTGTGGGTAACAGAGTCATTTTTAGGGGCCTTGCAAAAATCTTTGGGCAAAGACTTGGATCCCTCAAGAAAATCCCTATGGTTTTGGCAATTTGGGGCTTTGATCATCACTTGGGGACTGAGACTAACCCTCTTGCTCTCTGGTGACTGCAGAATTTTCCCAGAAAACCTAGAACAGTCTTCCAAAGACTCCACAATGCCTAGACCTACTTTGCAACAATCCCAACTCCTTGGGTGCCCTTCATGAGGTGAAGATCTTGGCCTCCTAACAGGGTTTCCTAGATTTGAAAGAACTCTAGCATCAAGTGGAGAAGTGGGGCTCCTAACTGAATCAGAATCCAACAACCCTTTCGGACCTAGACCCACAAACAGACAAGGAACATTGAAAATTGGGTGTCCCTTGATGTTGTTGCGCCCCAAACCATGATGAGTCTGCGAATAGTGCTCTGAATTGGCTTCACACTGTGTCAGATTACTCATGTGGTGTTGTTCCTTCTGCACGGACCTGTTCCTCTTCCTCAGCATTATCTCAAAACACCTGCACACGACACCAATACGACCAATTTCAAATCGCAGACAATGCTACAGAAGTAACCAAACCGCACCCCAGAAAATAAAAATCACAACTTTGAAACCATGTCACTAATTGCAAGATTCCCTCAAAACTCAGAAGAGAAACAAACAAAAAAATGGAAGTAAAGAAGCCAAACACAATCTTTAGCCATTTTTCGTGACAATTTCACCCCATGAACTCCAATCACGAAAAAGTGAATTAAAAACCCCGAAAGAACAAAACTTTTTTTATGTGATTGAAAGATCAGTGAGCTTCCCAACTACAAACAAAACCCCAACAGCCAAAGGGTACAATACAATACAATCAGTGAGCGACATGGGGCAAGAAAACCAGAGAATGAAAAAGAAGAACAAAAACAAGAACAAGGCAAAGGAAAAGAAAACCACTAATTTACCCACCCGGTTCTCTCTCTCTGCTATGGAAACTTGACAGAGATGAGGGTGTGTGAAGAAGAGTGTTGAGTCCCGAATGCAGTAAAAAAAGATAGCAGATGTGTGAAACTTGTGCAGTACGAATCCTCTCTCTTCTTGCATGCCTCAAAATCAGCGAAGCAGTGAGCTTCTGAAATACTCCTCTCTCTCTCTCTCCCCCTCTCACAGACACACACTCTCTCTCTCTAAATAAATGTACTATACAATAATACTGTATCTATCTGCCCACAGAATTGTTTTCCGTTTGTACTTTCCCCATTTTTGCTCAATGCTTCATTGCGAAGCGGTGCTTCTTTTTTTGCTAAATTAGCAATGAAATTGAACTCAGCAAACTAATTCATGGAAGCGGTGAAGGGTTATGGTCTTAATTAAATTAACTACCGATTAAATTAATGTTTAAGACAACTGTTTGCACTTTCTGTGGACAACAACAGATTTTTTCCTTTGCCCAATTTACTCTTCAGTGTCTCTGAATCACCCATAAATTTCTATGCAGAAATATGCACACGCATAATTGATGCCTTCCATTTACATATCTTGAAAATTTAATGTTGATGCTGCTGCAGTATTCACAATGAATTTTATTTCCATAATATCTGTTGTAGTACATAAATCAAAATTACATTGTGTGGCCCTTCTGTTTTTTTCAGTTTTACTTTGATTATTTACATTCTACAGTTAGTTTAACGTTAATTTGGGATTCTGTGTTTAATAAAAATGTTGAATTACTTAATTAATATCATAATTGATGTTTTTGTTTTTAATCATATTAAGAAATGGAATGAAAGGGAAAAGCTAGCCGAAACAGAATGACAATTGTTGCTGGTTCGAAAACACTTTAACTGAAACCAACAAAAACGAGAAACACTTTAACTGTGTGATTTCTCTAAACTTAGTAGTTATCAGTGTTTTATAAGCAAAATGTAAATATTAATGGAAGTTTTTCTAAACAATTTTTAATTTTGTATTGGCAGTAAGTAGGAGGAAACATGATCCAATGTATGGGGATAAACTTGTTCTTACTTTTGTTTTGTTTGAAAAATATAATCTTGATTTTAAATAAGTATTTGGCTAACAATTTTTTTAATGTTGTTGTTATTTCTAGTTTAACAGTTCTTAAGAAAATATTTCTTAAAATTATCATTGAAAAAATACAAGAAGTTAAACTACCATGATGAAAGGTAACATAAAATGATAACCATGATTAAGGTTATTTTTTACAAAAAAAAAAAAATTATTGGAAATGATAATCATGATTAAGATTTTTTTTTTCGACAAAAAGTAACTGATAAATTAACAAGTACTTATGAATAGTTTTCATCTAAAGTGTAATGAAATTTTGTTACTTTAATATATAATTTAAGTTTTTCCAGCTGGAATTGCATGAAAAACAATAAATATAAAAATAGCATAATAACTAATAATAAATGAATAGAAATTTATAACAATATATTAACCAATATCATATTTAATAAAGGTGGTAGGTAATGTTCAGTGTTTAATTCTGAAATAAATGCTTAACAGAAATAATATGTTAAACTAGTATTTAATGTTATTCAATGAAATTAATGAAACGAACATCACGAAAAAAGAAAACACCTAATTAAAGAAAAAATGATCCTACAAAGTTGAAGATTGATATATTAAAAGGGTGAGTTTGGTATGATTAATTAGTGTGTGAAAATTGTAGTTGTTGTTTGTGTGAAGAAAAATGATGAAACATTTGGAAGCAGAAAAGGAAAAAAAGAAAAAAAGTTAGTAACAGAGAGAAAGAGATTAGAGAGTGAGTGATGAGAAAACGACAAAAGAGGGTTTGTGATGATTGAATTAGAACTGACAATGCGTCACGGTCTTGGTCAGTTGACTGGGCAAGCTGGGCCCACAAAACCATCACACATTACAAAGAAGAGCAAAAGATGCTAAAACAAAACTGCACCGTTTTTAATTTTCTACCCTACGCAAACCCAATCCCCAAAACTTCAATTTCAATTCAATGTTTCCTTTCTCTCTCTCACAAATTAAATCCTATCTCTATTTTCATCATTCCTATTAAAGGTTACTCTTTCTACGCAATAATAATATACTCGATATTTTTAATATATAGTGAGATTCATTGTTTATAGAACATTTTTTATGTATAAAATTTAATCAAACCTTGAAAAACATTGTTTAATTTTCTCTACAATATTCTTAAGATACAGAGATTCAATTCTCAGATATTTTTCGATACATAAATTTTAATTAACCTTGAGAAATATTTATCCGTTGAGCTTTTCATTTGATGGAAATATTAGCATATTTAGATTTCTCTTAATTATACCACGAGAATATATTATACATTCTTTACAGTGCTTTTTTATTAATTTAAATTGATTAAAATCCATAAAATTGTTAAAGACATTCATGTAGTAAGACCGCTGATTTAAAAACTTAGTAATTTATGTAAATTTTTAAGTAATAAAAATATATACGTAAATTTACCTTAAATATTATATTATCTAATACTTCTAATATATATCAATAAAAGCTTATGGTTTACAAATATAATATGTATCGGATATGATACGTATGATAATACACTAATTTTAAAAATAATATATATATATGTGAATTTAAATTAAAATTAAATGTAATAACTATTTTTAATATAAAAAATTATAAATTATTGTCATTATAAAAATATTATTAATTTATATTTTACATATTTAATTGATAAGTATCGATAAAGTATTTGAAAGAATCGAGTACAGAATACAGATACAAAATACATGTCAGATACGGATACATGACACAAATTGAAGTATTAGTGCTATAAACACAATGTGTATTTGTGTCGATCATTTTTATTCTAATAGAAATTTATTAAACTATAAAATAACTTTTATTATGTTTACATTTTTTGAAAATTAAAAGGAACAAAATTATTTTTGTTATTTTTATAATTGTAGCTTTTATTTATTTTATAGGCAGATTTTTAATTAAGAGAATGGTTAGGGTTTAAAAATCTGTCAATAGGTCATAATTTGTTGGTCAATTTGATAATTATGAAATTGGGTTGAATTGAGTTAAAATTTCTTACAAATTTTAATATGGATTAATTTTTTATTCGACCACCAAAAATCTAACTGATTCAAATTGAACTTGTAGTCAACTTACAAATCCACCTAGAGATAAACGATCATACAATTTTTAGACATGGAAATTATAGTAAAATTTGTCCATTTAGATGAATGGAGTAGAAGGAAAAATGATGGAAGATAATAAATTGGTTAACAAGCATCTTAGATACTGTACATGCTCAGATTTGCTCTCTTTCTTCAGAATAAAACGAGGTTCTTTAGGACTTTATTTCTTTCTTATTCTTCCACGCACTATGTTGAAACCTTAAATTATCATGTTAAACATTTATATTGTGGAGACATATATTACTTTCTACTCTTTTCACATGTGTTGCTCTGTTTCCACAACTATATATCCTAACATTGGTAAAAAAAAGTTATTTTTTTTTTCAAATTATTATAAAATATTATATATATTTTAAATCAAATCATAAAATATTTTATCTATACATTCTTATAAAAATTATAGAAAACATTAGTTTCAACGTAATTATTATTAGGGTAGGAACTTCACACGAATAAATTTAACTAACGCTTTCGTAATTATTTATTAATATAGGCCGAAATATAAACTAGCAACATATTTTTCTAGTGATATATTTCAAAATACTTCATCGTTGATTGAAATTTCTCGCAAAAGAAAAAAAAAAAAACTATGTAGGTTTTATAATTTTTATCTAATGAGTTTAACTCATAATTTACAAATCTTAACAAGTTATAGGTAATAATAATAATAAAGTACACATTAGATTAATGGTCATTGGTCTTATTATTAATACCTACCCACGGAAGATAAACAATCACTGAGTTAATATCCTGATAACTTATTTCAACACATGTCTTGAAAAAAAAAATTAAAAATAAATTAATTTATAACTATTAAGATTAAGGGTTAAATGTGATTTTGATCCTCAACTTAATCATTTTATCTTTAAAAATAGTAGATTTAATACTTCTTACCAAATTTTATTAAGTTTATTTGATATTTTAAATGTATTTTATGATAATATTTGAATTAACATTAAAACGAAAATATGTCAAATAGTGTAAATAATTTGAATATTATCATGAAATGCGGTTAAAACGTCGTATAAATAAAAAAATTTAGTTGGAAGGACTAAATTTATGTATTTTTAAAATAAATGAATAAATGAATAAAAAATAAATAAATTTTACTGAAAATTAAACGATTAACCAAGATGATTATTTTTAAAATTAATACAAATTTTTAGTAATGCGAAGGTAAAAAATGGGTGATCGGAGAGGATAATTATTGATTTCACCGTATACGGAGCGGTGATAACTGGGTGTGGTGGTGAGTGGTGAGAGAAAAAAGTGAGGTGAGTGAAGAATTAAAGTGGCATAGTGTATTTTATGGTCCTTGCTTCTTGTCGTTTTCCCTGACTCTACTTTTCATGATTTAGTACTCACTGTGTCTAAGAAAGAGAGTGAACAGTTAGCAGGCACGTGTGTGCCTCTTCGCTTATCTCCATATAATCCAACCGTCCTCATTGCAAGATTCTTCCACAATCATTTTTTTTTATCTTTCATTCTGCTGCTTTCTTCTGCACCACACGCGCACGTGTTCTAATATCACTCGCCTCTTCCTTAACACTTTTTTTTTTCTTTTTTCTTTTTTTTTCTCTTTTTCCTTTTCGCTTCACTTCGTCAATTACTTCTTTTCCATCTTTCTCACTCCCTCGAAATAACAAATACCACTATATTTTATTTTAAATATATAATAAATTATATCTAAAAGAGTGTCTAGAATAATCAAGGGCATATTTTTTCGTGTTATTTATTTTCACTTATAAAAGAATAGCTGAAAGAGGTTTTTCTTCTTCCTTTTTTTTTTCTGTATCAAAACGATAAACCTTTCTCAGCTTCTTTTCAATTTTGTCTTCGTATACATTTTCTTTTATTTCTCTGAACTCTATTTTATTCGAATAAACTATTAGTATTTTCTTTTTATTTTCCTGTTTAGATCACAAATCTTTTTTTTTTCTAGTACTCGTTTGAGTGGGGATGTAAAATAAAAAATAGCTAATAAAAACACAATTTAAAAGGAGTGAATAATTTGAAATGTGTTAAAATATTCATATAATTTTTTGTTTAGAATTGATAACAATGGTAGACCTTTATAGTTCACTGGTTAATGAGTATTGATGATGATAAACAAAAGTAAAACTCAATAAATATTTTTATAGAGATTCGACTCTACTTGAATTAAGTCAGTTGATCCAAAAAATCTGAGTTAACATTTTCATTGAAATGTTCAATTAAAAAAAATATCTATATAATTAAAATAGGATATATACAAACTACTTCTTGAAACACTTAAAAAATATTTATAAACGTTGAGTTATCCTATAACGTAACTTTATTGATAAACATTGAACACTTCTTTTTTCAAAAAAAATTAATATGTAAAAGTATTACTCATAAGGATTAAGAAATCAAGCCTCTTGAAAATTGTGAAGTTATATCTATGAATGTGGAAGAACTTTCTTCTTAAATAATTTTCATGTAATTGAATTGAATTATCATTGTTTTTAAAACTAATTGATTATTGTATTCATTCATCAATTGTAAAAATACTTCCAGATAATTATAATCAATTATTTCTGAAATATTAATTTTTTAAAAATTATTTATTTATATAACATGTGACTACCAAATTTAACAAAAGAAATACTTAAAGATTGATTTATATTTTATAGTTTAATCAAATTAAAACGATACAAAAGAAATCAACACAGAATAATACAAACATCACCAACTCATTACATCATGCTTTGCCGCGTGCGCTTTAGTAACAATAAAGAAAAAAATGGTATAATCTCTCCGGTTTCAGTAAAATTTGAAATCGGTTTTTCTTTAAAAATTTTGATCAATTTTAATTTTTAATTTTTAAAAGTATGTGAAATTAGTTATTTTAAATATTTTTTTTAAAGTTAATTTAACATTTCAAACACGTTTTATAATAATATTTAAGTTAACATTGAAATAAAAATATGTTAAATGATATAAACAATTCAAATACTATCATAAAATGCATTTGAAATATTAAATAAACTTAACAAAATTTCGTTAAATGTACGCATGTCTAAAAATAAAAGACTAAATTAATTAAAAAATTCAAAAAGAAACTAATTTTAAATTTTACTAAAAGAATAAAAATATATTTAACATAAAAAAGAACTCTGGAAAAATAAAAGACCTTATTCAAAATTTATTTTAAAGCATTTACTTTCGTTTTACTTCAACTAAATAACAAAATACATAATTTATTTTCTTTCTCTTATATATGTTGTTTAGGTCGTTTAAAAGCGAAATAGAAAAAAGAAAAGTACAAAGAACAAACAAAGTAAAAGAGAAAGAAAGTAAAAATGTATTTATTGATTTAAATATAAATGAAAGATAAATATCTGAACTTCATTTATTCCATGATTTTTTAATATCGATAAAAATTTTATTCCTTCTGTATTTTATTTTCTTTTTGTGACTAATATATGGTTATATATATATATATATATATATATATATATATATATATATATATATATTAAATGGGTGTATTTATGATGACAGCAGCATTTAATGGTGCGGTGTGGGGAACTTGATCCAAGAAGATGCATGGATGATGATGATGCATTGCACATGAACATGCACGCATGCGGTCAATCGATTGACCAATCAAAGTTGCGAAAGAAGTAGCTATAAGCCTAGCCATGCCATTGCTACTAATAATACTGAAAAAGGGTCCTATCTCGCGTCTTCCAAGCTAATGCACAAAATTTATGTACCTCTGTACTCTAATTTTTCAAGCTTAATCCATATTTTTATCACGTATTCCGTATATTCTGTCTCCAACAACACTCTCGTACAACAACCATTGACCACGCACGCCACAAAACAAAACACAAAACAACGAACCCTCACCATGCTCCACTTTGCTCACTTAACCTAACCTACTTCGTATTTCTAGTACAACGTCACACAATGTTTAAAACATATATAATATTAAAACAAAATGTGAATATGTACATTTTCATATTTATATTCATTTTTTCTTTCGATTATACCTTTTCATGTTTCATAGTTGTATATTTGCACACAGGTCTACCGGAGTTAAGAATATTACAGATGAGTTACTTATTGTGTGAAGTCTGAAATGAATAATGAGTTATCGTGAAGCAGATAATCATAAATTAAAGGGCATTTATTTGATGGATCAAATCGTAATGTACAACATTTAATTCGAACGCATCGTTTTAATTAAGAGCCTGACACACAATATTTTCTCTCAATTTTGAAGATAGGGTATCAATTGAAACCCCACTTACCCTATTTCCGCCGGCCTATTTCTGAATGGGTGAAAAACAAGTCATCTTCCAACGCTTCAATTATAGCTCTATAGCTTCAGCTGACACCCTTTACAACCCATCAATTTATTGCATTCATTTGCTTCACAGATATATTTATTCATATACTTACATTTTTAAATATCAAATTTAACTCAATTATTCTAAACATTTCATTCTAATTATTATAAACACACATGCCTTTATTTATACATAACATTAGTAATATTAAATATAACATCTTATTTGTCAAAATACTATGTATGATTATAGTAGCATAGCATTCACAGACTCTTTCAGCTCATATAATGTTACAACCTGTGTATATCTTATTCTCTAAGTTATTCGAGTTTATATAATTCAAGATTTCTTAAACTTTATTATTTATACACGTTTTTTTAAAGAAAAAAAAATGTAATAGATTTCATTGTACATAGACATGCATCACAGACATGTAGATTTAATTAGGGTTGGGTTTAGGTGCTGAAATTTCAAAATATTGTGGTTAAACTTAGTCTATGAAATATATATTTGTAAAATTATATAACATATATCCATTAAACATAAATATATATTTGACGAATTAGATAGACGTGACCAATATATTTTATTCTTTGCACATTGTATATAACCATATTGGTTAAACGACTTGTATTGTATTTCTAATTTTCTCTTGTACATTCTATTGAATACTTGCCAAAAAAATTGTGAGTCAAGTGATAAAGAAGAATGCGAGATTTAGAAAATGAGAATTTCATAAATGAAAAAGTAAAAAATAAAAAATGAGAGAATTTAAAAAACAAGAGAAGTACGAGAAAATAAAAAATATAACAAAATTGATAATTAAGAAAACAGGAAAATACACTTAAGTGAGAATAGATTATATATATATATATATATATATATATATATATATATATATATATATATATATATATATATGTGTGTGTGTGTGTATGTATATTTGTTTTTAAAAAAATGGACTTTAAAATATTATAATTTTCTGACAATTAGCAAATTAACAACTATACTTTACATAATAGTAAATATGACAATTCTACTACTATCATATTATTAATGTAAAAAACAAATTTAAAGCTGTCCCGTGTACATGATTAGATTTAACAATTTTTTTTTTGTAACAAGAGACTTGTATTAAAAAAAATGATTTATTAAAAAAAGAATATTAGAAAGATGTTGACTAGGCCAACTTCTGTCTAAAAAGGCTAATTCGAAAAGCCAATTGCGTTGAAAGAGTTCTTTATCATATTCTTACAATGCGTGAGACATTTAAAAAGTATTGAATGATTTTTAGTGTCCAATGTGTTAAATATATACATCAATTAATCATGTCTATTTAATAGAATTACTTTATATTTTAAAACAAAAGCTATCAATTTCTTAAGATAATGATGAACAAAAGCGGAACAAAAGGTCTCCTTCATTATTTCGATAATAAACAAACATAAACATGTTGGAGCTTTATCCGACAGATTCGATAAATGACACGAAATAAACACTAATCTATTAGCCACCATTTGATGAAATTTAAAAAGAAAAACTATTTTTTGCCGTCATCATCATGTATAGTATGAGGTTATAGTTAGTTAATTATTTGGCACCACCATTTTTTTCTAACGTCTAGTGAGGCTTCCTATGTTCCCAAGTACCCAAAAATTCTTGCGGGGAATTATGAAGTACTATTCTAAGCCAATTTGTATTGTTTCGTGGGCACTGCATTTGGTTAAGTTACGAATACACGTGAACATGGAAGGGTACCACTCAAGTAATCTTTCTGCTTAATACTAATTTATTAGATTTGTTCCAGATGCCACAGATTTGTCTGCCACAAATATAATTTTGTTTTTGGCAAAGTCTCCAATTAAACTATTTGGCGGAAAGTAGAGTATTTTTTTTCCGTCTTCGGTTAAGGACAAAAAGTCTGATAGGTGGGAAGGTTGAAATACCTTATTTGTTAAGCAAAAGCAGGAAAAAAAAAACCTTTTTAAATTATGTTCTAAGAACTTTGTATAACCTTCGCAGAAATAATAATTTTATCTCAATAATAATATCTTATTAGAATGGTACATTATCAAACTATATTTAAATTCAATATTATATTATAGTTTTAAAATTAGTTTATTTCAAAACTTTAGATTAATTTAGTTTTTTATTTTTTAAAATACGTGAATTTAGTCATTTTAATCTGTTATAAAATAAAGGTAATAAGAGAGACAAAGGAGAGGAAGAATAGAGAATGAGAGAGTAGGGAGCAACTTCTGTTTGTATGTCTGTCTTATTACTGATAGGACGAGTCCTATTTATAGGTACAAT
>Ga0214544_1005162_pt1 | contig 25606 bp, 15 predicted proteins | sample CNSS3metaG_FD_160074 | JGI IMG/M metagenome (GOLD analysis project Ga0214544, IMG submission 160074) | Root nodule microbial communities from cowpea collected in UCLA plant growth center, Los Angeles, California, USA - CNSS3 | ecosystem: Host-associated > Plants > Roots > Nodule | place: USA... | reverse complement strand
AAAAATATAAAAAAATATATATATATATATATATATATATATATATATATATATATATATATATATATATATATATATAAATTGACAATCAAATTAATTAAACATTCAAACTATTCAAATATAATTAAGCAACATTCTAACATTTAAAAATATTAAATTGTGAACAAATATAAAAGAAGTAGTAAATAATTATTAAAAAAATTAAAAATAAATTAAAAAAATTAAAAAAAAATGTAAAAAAATGTTGGTGGGTTAAGTGGGCCAACCCACCATCAACCCGGCTCGAACCCGTTTAACCCATGGGTTAAGTGAGCCGGGTTGAGTTCAACCCACTTTTGAAAAAGTTGAATTTTTTTCAACCCAACCCGGCTCGAACCCGTGGTGAGCCGGGTTGGCTCACGGGTTGAAACCCATTTTGACATCTCTACTATAAATACCACATAGGTGCATGGGAAAGACACAACAACAGAACAACAACAGAGACAACAAACACTAGAGTTTTTTCTTACAAATGTTCTCTTCTTTTATTCTCTATATTATCCTTCGCTGCACTCGATCGATCTGACGGGTTGTTGTATCTTGGGAGAGAAACGCATATGATAAGAAACACATGATTGTGTATTTGTTTAGTCCTGTGCAGTAGGGGCGTTTTCTCTCTAATAGAAAATACTAATACCAAACTCATAAAAAAAATTTAGGAGAAGCAAAAAATGCAAGGTCGTTTGTCTTCTTGGCTAGTCAAACATGGACTAATTCATAGATCCTTGGGTTTCGATTACCTAGGAATAGAGACTTTACAAATAAAGCCCGAGGATTGGCATTCCATTGCTGTCATTTTATATGTATATGGTTACAATTATCTGCTATGCGTGTCTCAACCCAAGCTATTTCTACTCCTTTCCTTGTTTATTTTTATTTATTATTGTTATTATAATTGTTGATCTCTGATTAATATTCTTTGATTTATATACATGTCTCAGTGTTATTATTGCTTTAATAATTATTATTATATCATTTTATATTTTTATTATTAGTAGTATTATTGGAGTAATCATTTTCTAACATTCTTAGAGAGAAAAATTACTATATTGTTATTTCTATTTTTTGATTACTCATATGCTTTCGTTTCTATTGTTAAAAATAATATGGAGCTGAAGACTGAAAACACTTTTTATGAACCAATGTGTTTGTTATGGTTATAATCAAATGAGTTTCAACTAAGTCTAAAAATTGATGTGTATAATTGTTTCTATTTTTATTGGTAACAATAAATGAAATTATGCATAAATGAAATTCCTGCTCATTGAATAATTTTTTGTGATGTTTATAGCTAATGTTTTTGTTGTTATATTGATTTATGCTTTAATATTGTCTATTCTTACCATTGATAAAGATGTTCTATATCATGTATATATTTAAAGTGTTTGTATGAAAATAATTATAAAATAATTTATCATACTAAAACTACTATTGTGTTATGAAAAGCACTTGAACTAAACTTTGCATTTGCAAAGAAAAAAAGAAATTTAGCTTGATATTTATATATAAAAAAGTGACTGATAATAAATATAATCTTTATCTTGTAATAAAATATTTATAACTTTTTCTTTCATTATTACAATTGTTGAGAAGTTGAGAATTTTGGTTAGAGACCATTCAAATTATGAAATTTTGAGGTACAAAATTAATTGAATAGAGAAGTGATGATACATGTCATTATAAACGAGTGTTTTTATGTGAAATTCATGGTATTATTCATTAAGTAACATATTCATATGGTAATGGTGCAACGAAAGCAAAAAAAAATGTTTTTGTTTGATATGGTAAATGTTATTCTACAAGTTCTAGCTTGTCTAACATTATATTAGTGAAATTTTATATCCTGCTTCTCATATTTTGAACACAAAAGATTGTGATAAAACTTGTTATGAGTTATGAAAGAAAAAAAAGAACCACATTTAAAATATTTCAAAACGTGGGGGTGTCTTGCAATGGTAACATACCTGTTAATAAAAAAAATCTTGGTTATATATTATAAAGTGAATGAATATATACCTCATTGTTTTGCCATCTAGTGTAATATTATTTTTTGTTTTTTCTAGTTATGACTATATGTCCAATTTTTTGAGATTAATTGAATGATATTAATGTGAATTGGATATTGATTTTGGCGGCACAATATCAACTATTGGTTATGGTTATGTTTTAACCTTGGATGAAGGTGTCCTATCATGAAAATATGTTAAAAAATTGGTTCTGTCATGATATGCAAGCATAAATTATTTCTTTTTTCAATGTATCATGACAATTAAATTGTTATATTTAAAGTTTTTAGTAAAAATGTCAATGAAATTGACATATGAGAATGATAGACAAATATATTAGAAACTTAATTACTCATAATATTATCTCTCTTGACTTTGTCAGGTTAGAAAGAAATGTTGCAGATCTGCTTATCAAATGGTTGATGCATCAACAACAAGTATTTGGGTCGTCGAGGGGAATGAAACTATGGCCCATAAATTAGTTGCAACAATGGACACCCATCTCCACATGAATAGTGATCCCATGGAATGGAGTTCAATGGGTAACAACGAAGTTGTTGTTGACTAAAGTACACCAAATAATTAAATTTTATGTCTCATTCCTATGATGAGGTGTACTATAAATTGTGACAATAATAAGGTTAAGGTATGTGCATTATTATGCTTATTTTATAAAATACCTCTTAATAAACCCAATGGTTGAGGTATGTGCATTATTATGCTTATTTTATAAAATACCTCTTAATAAACCCCCAATGGTTGAGGTATGTGCATTATTTTATAAAATACCTCTTAATAAACCCAATGACAATTATTGTAGGGGTGTGAGTCACAAACCACCATTTGAGGGTTTACCTAGTGAGTGTGATGGTGGGGCCGCCATTGTGAGACATGGGCAAGTCTCTAAGTGACACTCACGAAACAAGATACATACACAAGGCCGTAACGTGCACCCACTGATTAGAACCTATAATGAACATCGATATTGTATGTGTTATTTACTAAAACCCGGTCATAGGGGATGTAGTTCAAGACAACCAAGTCTCTGCATTTTCTCGAGGGAAAGTTTATAAGCACTAGGTGTAAGGGTGAGACCCGGAAGGTTCCTTACACTGAACTACAATATTTTGTTTAAAAAGATAATATATTTTTTGTTTTATTTTATTTTTTAAATTATGTGGGGATTGTTAGAAATATTTCAATATAATTTAAAAAATAAATAATAAAAATAAAAATTCTACTGTTACTTATGTTTTTATAGACCTTTAATTTATGGGTAATGTTTTTAATGACTAACGATTATATTATTATTACTATTTACTCCTTTGTCTCCTTTTCTACTTATAAATACCACATATGTGCATGGGAAAGACACAACAACAGAACAATAACAGAGACAACAAACACTAGAGTTTTTTCTTACAAATGTTCTTCTTTTCTTCTCTATATTATCTTTAAGACAGTGGTGTTCATAAGGTTTGGAGATTCTTCGCTGCACTCGATCGATCTGACGGGTTGTTGTATCTTGGGAGAGAAATGCATATGATAAGAAACACATGATTGTGTACTGTGTATTTGTTTAGTCCTATGCAGTAGGGGCGTTTTCTCTCTAAGGATAGCGCTATGCGTGCCTCAACCCATTAATATTCTTTAATTTATATATATGTCTCAGTGTTATTATTGCTTTAATAATTATTATTATTATATCATTTTATATTTTTATTATTAGTAGTATTATTTGAGTAATCATTTTCTAACAGTCCATTCCATGAAATTCACATTAACATTCTTAGGAAGTTACCACTTATGAGTTGAAACTCCTTTCACCATCTTCAACCTTAATTTCAAGTGACACAATCGCACATATATCACTTCCTTTAGATTCAAGATCTTCATTTCTGTCTTTTTCATCATCAAAGATGGACATGTGAACTCAAATCTGTAGAGGACAACATTGAAAAAAAAAACATACCACACTGTCTTCATGTAAAAAAAATACGACTCAACTTGACTCAAAAGAAAAATATAGAAACTAAATTATTAATTAAGTATTTTATTAGATCGACATAGACATGTGATCACCTTCTAAACTTTGTTAATTCCAGTTTAATGAAAAATATCATATTAACTCTATTTAAGAAATATTAAAACTTAATTAGGTAAAAAAATATAAAACCGCAATGAATCAAGAATTTAAATTTAAGAGACAAATTACTAATTATATTCCTATTTTAAACATATTTCTAAAAAATTTAAGCAAAAATAAACCCATGAGTTTATTTCATTTTAATCTAGTTCCAACTCAATTTTATGTCAGAAAAACCAATTTCATATGCCTAATTTGAGGCAAATAGTCATTAGGATAAATGTTTAAGACATACGAAACCCAATTTCTACTCCATTTCTTCCTCAATTTTCCTCCTTTATTCTCCCATCCAATAACATATTTACTAAAATACCTGGTTGATTATTTAAATAAAAACCTTCACCTTATCGCACGTCCGAACAGTAAAGATACAAACCTATAGAACATATCATGTTATTTATTGAACAACCGATTTCCCCTCAACGAGGTGTTCAATATGAAAATCACGAAGATTTGTGTCAATGATAGGGATGACAACGGGATAGGGTGATGACAAGTTTTGTTATTCCATATCTATGATGCACCGATACTTCAATTTATTTAAATCACATATCTGTGTCCGACACGTATCCATATCTTATATTTTATGATACTTTATTGATACTTATCAGTTAAGTATCTAATTTACACAGTCATAATATGGTATAAGAAAATATTTGAATAATGATCAATTTTAGTAAAAAAATAATAATTAGTCACTATATAGTGACCAATTTAAATATAAATTTAAAAATTAAAAATTATTGGCAACTAAAATAGTTCCAAAAAATTATAATGAGTCTCTAAATTGATAATTAAAATAATTTTTATTATGAATTGATTTTTAAATTGATCACTAACATTAACTACAAAGATTTTGACTACCAAAATAATTGGTTCCTAAATTAGTTACTAACATTAGCTACAAAGATTTCGGCTACCAAAATAATTAGTCTATAAATTGGTCTCTAATTAGGAAATTGGTCTCTAACATATTTTTGGTTACTAAAATTGGTCATTATTTTAGAGTTTTCTTATACTGGTACTTTTATGATGACAATAATTTAGATTTTAGTGTTGATAACTTTAGTACATATAGTTTTAATTTGGATTAACACAATAACAATCATATAATTATTATGTTTTTAAGAATTATTGTACACACTTTTCAATATTCATATATCGCGTATTTATCATGTATCGTTTAACTTATAATTTAGATTTTTATGTTGATAACTTTAGTACATATAGTTTTAACTTAACTAATTGTGAATATTTTAATAATTTGAAGGAGATGAATATATGGTAGAGATATGTACATTCCATACTCAGTAAATGCGAGGATTCCCCATCAAAACGGGAACGAGTTTATTTGCCATCTCTAGTCAACGATCAACTTCCCCTAAACGTGGCGATAAATCCGAATATTATGAAGATTTATGCGGGTCCTCAATCGGTCAGACACTTTAGCAACATCATTCGAACGATCGACCAGTCGTTCAAGTTGCAATGTTGGACATATGAAAACCTGTATCATTGAGTGGTGAATAGCCTTAGCGGCGTTGCAGGGCAGGCAACACCAAATGGGGGCAAAGATAAATAGGCACTTTTGTGATTAAGAGCAAACTAGTAAGTAATTAGGTTTGAAAAAGTAATTGGGTCCTGATTAGGCCAATCCTAATCAAAGGCCCACATAGAACACTATAAATACAGGTCAAAGTTAAGGTTTCGAGATTTTTTCTCACACACTCATTATATCATTAATTGCTTTTTTCGATCAACACTTGGTTGGCCGACTGACCCATACAATAGAAAATATATGTAATCTATAATCATATTATCAATTTTATAATAAAAACTTATATTTTGGTTACATATTTTAAAACATAATTTTAAATTAATTATAATATGTTATAAAGTATAAGTAGAAAAATAAAGCACGAGGTGGATAATGGAAATGTCTCTCCTACTTAGCAAAAATTAAACTTTGTGTGAAACCTTTCTTAAGTGTTTCACCATAAATTGAAAATTGACTTATGAGTACGGTAGTATTTTATACTTAAATAGGTTAAAATACTCTCTTATTTCTCTAATTCTTGTAAAAATTTCAATTAGATCTCTAGTTTTTATTTGGTTCATATAGTCCTATAATTTTATAAAATGATTCAATGTGGTCCTTTTCATTAGATTGATGTTAGATTTTCGTTAAAATTAATATATCAAATCACTTCATCTAAAAAGTTTAAGTATTCAAATTAATTTTATTTTGTAGGTGGAGTGATTTGATGTATAAATATAAAAAAAAAAAATAACGTCAATCTAACGAAAAGAACCTAATTGAATCATTATAAATGATTGGAGGACTAAATTGAATCAAATAAAAATGAGGAATCTAATTGAAATTTTCATGAAAATTAGAGGACCAAAAAATGATTTTAGCCTACTTAAATACTTTAAATCCATCCGAAACAAAACATACTAGTTAAAGGTTGCGAGTAGTCAACTCGGGCTAAAGGTTGGACCCAGACAACCTAGGTTGAATTTTCTAGAGTCGACTTGGATCAAAAGTCGAGACTAGTCGTTCCAGATTAAAGGTTGGGTTAACTCAATTTTTGGTTCAAGGATAAAGTTTAGTTTGCCTTAAAATTGAAATTAAATTGCTATATCCAAACGAGAAAATTAAAATCTAAATTATTTTGATACTCCATCCAAACAAACAATTATTTAAAAAATGAAAAGAACTCAATTGTAAGTAATTCAAATATTATGTATTTTAATTACTTAGAATTGTTGAAATTCCTCTTCCAAACACAAGATTAATTCTTATTTTCTCGTGTGGTATTTTTTTTTTTTTTGCATGAATTGTTATTTTTAAATCCATCCGAAACAAAAAATATAAGAAAGCTTCTAAAGTGTTTATATATTTTTTTGAAAACTTGATACATTAATTTATGAGAATATAAAAGGATTTAAGTAATTTTTTAATTGCAATATACTTTCTCATTTTACTTTGAAATGTTTTGGTACTAATTTGTTTATCAAGTGTTCCTAAGGTATTCATTGACAAAATCCTTAATTTTTATTGTTAGGTCTATAAGAGGAGGTTTCACTGGGAAGATACAACACTAATGAGACCTGAGTCTAACCATATAAGGCAGTGACACCACTCTCAACCCAAAACCTTAAGGCAATGGAGTTTATGGGTCTTTATTCTTATATAGTGCTCTACTTTCTCATTTTTTGGTCAATGTGGTACTTAGACTCACATTCCTAACATTTATTTTTTATTGTATGTCATTTTTTGGCATTAATTGTTATCTTTTTTTTTTCATGATTTTATGGATTAATAGTCAAAATCTCATTTTCCTCGGAATTATCTTAAAATGACCCATAAACCCCGTGATTATAGCTTTCAAGATACAGAAAATAAAATGAATTTATAAAATTTTTAACAAAGTCATTTGCCTAAGTAATACTACACTCAACGTGTATTTGGTAATGTTTCAGGAATGATGGAATGAATTCTTCAACGGAGAAGCAAATAATTGACGTGAAATATTTAGTTACGTGAATTTCATAGTTGATATCAATTACATATCCGAATAACGCCAAATCAAACACACGGTCAGTCTCCTTAATTAAAAATTAGTTAGAGAAACTATTAATAAAATAAAATTAATAAGTATTATTTCAGTTTTATGAATAAAAATTATAATTAGAAAAGAAAGTATTAGTCAAATATTTTGATGAAATTAATTAAGTCATAATTTATTTTATAAATTCAGTTATTTTTGAATGAGTGTTAATTTTTTTGTTTGGTTTATTATATATTCAAGACTTTTATATTTGTTTATTGAGTATGACATGGTTGTTATCCGTGATCTTAGTTATGGTAGTCATATTTTTGTATGACTTTCTTATTCAATCTTTTGGGAGGGAAATATGATACACTTAATATTTATATATTTAATCATCATTATTAATATAACAAAAATTAAATAATTGAATTATTATTGTCATGTTTTAAAGTATGTGAAAAATTAAATTTTTATTATTTTTATATTTACATATAATTCTTTTTTATCACTTTTAAAAGATTAATATATTATTTTATTCTTAAAAAATTTTAAAAATTAAAATATAAATTATCATAATCTAATTAAATATTGATAATTAATTACTATAAGAAAAATATATACTAATCAAACCAAAATAAAAACGGATTATGAAAAAATACAATAATTAGTTTCTTTTTATATTCATAAAAACATTACAATACAGACTTCATGACATAAAAGCATATAAAATTAATATTTTTTTCAAATACCGGTCAAGTAAGTAACTCAGAAGACAAAAAAACAAAAAAAAAATATAATTATTTTAATAAATTTTTTATTATATTTAATTTTATATTTTACTATTTATTAATATTAATTGCATTATAAAAATTTTAAAATCGACCTAACTTAATTATTATAAATTTGAATTTTAAAAGTTTAGAGATTAGATATCCCAGTCTACAAAAATCTGTCTTACACATCATCACCTACATCATTTATGAGCTAAGAGGTTTATTTAAAAAATGAATGAGTAGTTTTTGATCCATTTATTATAAAAATAGGTTGGTTTACTATTAGTGGTAGGACACTTTACTAATAATTTAACTTCTCTATTTATTTTTAAAGTTTTATATAATTTTTAAAGTTTTATATATTTTTTTAAAAATGAATTTTGAATAATTTGATTAAAAATATTTTAAATAAGATTTTATTGTTGTACATTTATAATAAAATGTAATAATAAAATTTAAAATATTAAGTTTTCAAATATCAAAATTTTAATACAATTTTATTTAAAATATTTGTAGTCAAATTTTATTATTGTAAATTTTATAATAAAATGTAATAGTAAAATTTAAAATATTAAGTTTTAAAATATCAAAATTTTAATAAAATTTTATTTAAAATATTTTTAATGAAATTAAATTATTTTAAATTTTATAATAAAATGTAATAATAAAATTTAACATATTAAATTTTAAAATATCAACATTTTAATTAAATTTTATTTAGAATATTTTAATCAAATTATTAAAGTTTTATTTTTAAAAATTATATAAAATTCTAGATATTATATAAAAGTTAAAAAAGAAGTCAAATTGTTAATAAACTATCCCTCTGATATAATTAATTATTAGTAAATGATCCATTATTATATGAAGTGAGTCAAAACGACCCATTCTTATAAAAAAAACAAGAGACTATCTTCATCACCACCATCAATAAAACGTTCTTATTATCCAACATGTTTTCAAGTTAAAAAATTACTTCTTTTATTTTTATTGCAATATCATTTTATATTAATTGCATCATCTCATATTTCTTAATACATATGAACAAATACATACAAGTTAGCAAAATGATTTTAGGTTACTTAATTAACAAATAAATCAAACAAAAATTAATTGATTAAAAAGTTGTTTAAAATTTTGAATATGTAATAAATAAATAATAATAATAATAAGCTCAGTAAAAATGCTCAAATTTATAAAAAAAAATTGAACTAATAAACAATTAAGCTTCATAAATAAATATAAGAGAAAATTTTTATTATTTATTATATTTAATGTTATATTTTACTATTTATTAACATTAAATTATGTATTTCATAAAAAAATAAAAAACTACCTAATTTAATTATGATAAATTTTCATTATACATGTATAGAATTTATTAAGTTTGGAATACTGGGCACCCCAATCTCCTATAAGATTTGTCCTTGCACATCAACACCTACAACAATTAGGAGACTATTGGTAAAAATATCCGCGGATAAAATTCGCGATGAATAGTTACTACCCGTAGGTATTTATTATCCGTGGGTAACGGATAGTGGGTATTTTAATATCCGTTTATAAAAAGGTTGAGTATGGGTATCATATGGGTACCCGTTATCCGCAAAAAATTAAAATTAAAATTTAATTTATATTTTATTAAGTTAAATTTAATTAAAATTAAAATTAACAGTATATTTTATTATGTCAAATTTAATTATAATTATAATTATAATTTAATTTATATTTTATTTTTATAATTTTATATTAAAAAGCTTATAAAAATACATATTTTTTTAAATATTTGCAAGTATCGGATATCCATGGGTACCCGTAGGTTTAAAAATATCCACAGATATTTTTTAAACGAATACCCGACGGGTAAATAGACGGGTAACAAACAGATTTTCTTTTGGCAGGTCGGGTTACGGGTAAGCACTATCCGTATCCGACCCGACCAGTTGTCATCCCTAATCCCTATTGATATTCAACATTTTTTAATTAAAGTAATAAAATTTATTTGTTATTTTACATTCACCGTAATATTATTTTATACTAATTGCGAAATCTCACGTCTCTTAATACATATAAATATATAGAAGTTAGTAAAATGATGTTAGATTATTCGGTTAATAGAAAAATTAAACAATAATAAATCAATTAAAACAATAATATAAATTTTTATATATTTAATAAATATAAAAATTAATAAAATCAATTAAAAATACCCAAATTTGTAAAAAGATTTGAATCGATAAATAGTTTAGGAAAATGATATTTTAATGAAGTTTTTTTCTGACAAAGTTCGATAAACTACTTATTTAAGTAAAACATACTGCTTTATTACTTTATTTTAATTAAAAAATAAAAAAATAAATATATTTTAATTTTATTTATAGAAAGTTCGTCAATTTCTTTTGTCAAAAACTATTTTTTTAATAGTTTACCCTTACTAATAAGAAAAAATATCAGTTATGAATTAACCAGGCTATTAATTATAAAACGTATTAACAAATCAATTGGCTGGTCAAATTATAGTCTGTAACATCAAAGGAAAAAAAAAAAATTAGTGTCTGGTAAACAACTTAAGAAAGACTTTTATATCAATGTTAGCTGTCACCAACTAGTAGTATGTTCAATTTGTAGGTCAAAAGTTTGAAGCATACAAATAGTCACTTTGACTTCAAAGCCACGAGACTAATAAAATTATAGAATTAAATGTGTTTTTATCCCATGATTTTTTAGTAAAAATTATTTTTTTTTTCAAAATTATGGATTAATTTAGTTCTATATTTTTAAAAGGGTGTGAATTTGATTATTTTAATTAAATTTTATAAATTTTATTTAACATTTAAAACATATTTCTCAATTGACATTGTATAAAAAGTATATACAAACATAAATACTATTATGAAACACGTTTAAAATATGTACTAAATTTAATATGATTTAATTAAAAAAAACACTAAATTGATATCTTTCTAAAGTTAAAAGACTAAATTAAACTAAAATTTTAAAAAGAAATTAATTTTAATATTTGCTAAAAATTGAAAATCTAAAAACATATTTACCCAAAATATTATGATCATAACATATTTTGAGATTTTTAATCTTTACATTCACCTAATGATTACGCTTGAAACAGAGATATAGTATAATAAAATTAGAATATAAACTTTATTTTATGTTCAGTGAAAAATTGAATATCCTTTACCAAAATAAAAATTTTAAGAAATTTTCTCATTTAGCGAAAATAAAAAGTACATTGAGGCTAGCAAAAAATAATTCCTCCTAGGTTAATCTCAATCTCTTATTTAAAGGTAAATCAGTTATAGATATAATAAATGATTGATCAAAATATTTTTCGTATAAAAAATATCTTAATAAAATATTAACTATTAACAAATATCTTAATAAAATATTAATTAGTATCAAATAAACCTCCGTCCAAAAATTGTATGAATCACCTGGACGGTCAGAACAGTACATTTTATATCTTTAATTTTAAAAAATTAAGTTAAATTTAAAATTTATTTTCTATGATGATATTATACCGATGCTCGTGGATTCCCTTAAAGACTCCCAATGAATGAGCCCACTAATACAATGAACTTTTAAATGCTCTGCTCATTGAAAATGAATTTGTATTATCTTCTGACAAAGAGCTATCGAACAATGAGTTTTCACCCATTTTTAAACATTTATACTAAGCTCTTTCTAACGGTAGGATTAAATACGTTTCTTTTAAGTTAGATGCAAAATTAAAATTTGTCTGTTCAAATTTTGTCAGAATTTTAGGATTCTCAACATCATCATGTTCTGCATTAAAATTAAAAGTAAATACATCAAAGAATAGTTTCCGAAGATACCTCAACTGAAGCATGGAAAATCTCACATTGTTGAAGTTTAAAATATGATTTCACTAACACAGTCCTTCTCTTCTTCAGTCACTAATGCACCAAATTCTTTTGATTTTGACAGTTCAGAATTTCTTGGAGATAAGGTACTGAATTAGCCTTAAATTTCACAGTCAGATTCTTCATCATCTTCACATGTAATTAATGTTTCAAAGCTACCAGCACTACCAGTTCCTCTTCCTCATTCAGAATCTGTTCATGCTCAACTTCCTCCTATCATTAAAGACTTAAAATCTGTGAGCACTGAAAGCAAGAGAATTTTGCAGATAGCACTGAAAACATTCAAGTTAAACTACAACTCATGCACCACCATATATCAGATGCTCCATTTTTTCCCCATCTTGGAAAATGGCAGAACTTTGTTATCGAACACTGACATTGGTATTCACATCTAATGGAGAAAAAACATTCCCTGTGTAGGATTCAGAATCAGCAGTTGAAACTTGTAAGTTACCATCTGATAAGCTTCCACCAGTAGAAACACCATTGCCTGAATTACCCTTCACCCCATGAAACGAATCCCCAGTAACCAGCGCTTGAAGCAACTTTGGTGGTGGAGGAACACTCACCTCCACCAACCCCTCCAACATCTTCACCACCATACCCATTGTAGGTCTCATTGCTTCATCATCTTGAATGCACCAAACTGCCACCAAACCAACCCTTCTAGCCTCCTCAACGTTATACACATTACCAAGTCTCTTATCAACCACTTCACCAAAATTTCCCTCTATTATCTGCTGCGCCGCCCACGGCGGGAAGAACCACTTCCCCCCACTTTCACCACCACTCTCTCCACCCCCCGCAGACGGCAGCGCCTCCACGTTCCTCCGACCGCCGATCAGCTCCAGCATTGTCATTCCGTAGCTGTAAACATCTGCCTTGGTTGTAATTGCCACACCGGAAATCCACTCCGGTGCAACATACCCCCACGTTCCCCTCATAGTCGCCAACACCCTACTGAAGTCCCTCCCAATCAGCTTCGCTAACCCAAAATCAGAAACCTTCGCAGTGAAATCACCATCCAGAAGAATGTTCTCTGGCTTGATATCACAATGTATGATGCAACACCTGCATTCCTCGTGTAAATAAGCAATTCCCTTAGCAGTGCCAAGGGCCACTCTGAACCTAACATCCCAACTCAGACTAGGCCCTTCCTTCCTCAGATAAACACTGAGAGCACCGTTCTGCATATACTCATAAACCAGAAGCCGGTGAGAATTCTCAGAGCAGAACCCTCTGAGACGCACGAGATTCACGTGTTGAATGTTCCCGATTGTGGAGACCTCAGCTCTGAACTCCTTCTCCCCACTCCCTGGCCTCTCCAACCTCTTCACCGCCACAACTGAAGCATCGCTCAACTCCCCCTGAAACACGGTTCCGAACCCTCCGTGCCCGATCTTCTCTGAAAACCCCCGTGTCGCTAACTGAAGTTCCTTGTAAGAAAACACGCGCAAATTCAACACACCCACAAACCCATCTTCATCCTCCTCTTCCAATTTCTTCCCCCCAACCCTCTTTTTCACCATCACCAACAATGTCACCACCACCACCCCCAGAACCGCAACCGACCCAATAACAACCCCACTCAAAACCTTCCAATCAAACCCCTTCCTCCCAGATCCCCCTCTCGGAACCCTAACATGCAAAACCTCACTCTCACCATCGGCGGTTAAATTCTGAAAATCCGAAAGTGACCCATAAAATTTTCTGCATAACATACTCTGTTCGTCGAAACTCAACCCAACGCACCCACAATCGCGTAAACACTCGCGCTCGCAAAAGCTTCTAGCTTTCCCCTTATCCAAACTCACATTACCGAATCCAAACCTCACAGGACCGAGATCTTCAAACCCATCACCCCCATCACACCCCGCGCCCACACGGTGACAACCTTGAGAGTAATCGCCAGAACCCCACCCATGACCATCCAATGGCTCAAACCCGCTCACACACTCACACAGTTTTGATGTCTCCCCAGTGCAAACCCCGAACCCCCCGCAGAGTCCCCGAACCTGGCACACATTCTCCGGCTTGAACCAAAACATCTGCCAGGACCCCGACTGGCTGTTCCACGAGTACTGCTTGACCTGCCCGAAGGGCTCCAGGCGGAACATCGTCGGCGGTCGGAAGCTCGTCTCGATGGCGCGTTCGGAGAAACCGAAGGCCGCGGCGGGGGAGAACGGCGCGGCGAAATGGAAGGCGTAGAGGTAGGGGACGGTCATCTCGGGGATGTTGAGGAATGTCCCATTGCTCCAGTTCCCGGTGGACCAGTACGAAACGGTGTCGTTGAAGACGAGCTCGAACTCGCCGTAGAAGGATGGTTTCAACCGCAGGGTGTAAAGCCCCGGGGAAGGGTCCGTCTCCGTGCGCCAAGAGGTGAGGGAGTTGAAGCGCGTGAGGTTCATGCCGGGGAGCCACGTGTCCGAGGGGGAATCGAAGCTCTGCCATGAAACGACGCCGTCGGAAGTGAGGAGGACGAGGTTTCCGGAATCGAGAAGCTTGAGGGTGAGGTTGGTGGTGGTGGTGGCGGCGGCCGCGGCGGTCCAGAGAGTGGTGTTGAAGTGGGTTAGGAGTAACTGACCGGTTGGGGTGAGTTGAAGGGATGAAGCGGCTTGGGAGGGGGAGGGGTTGGGGCGGTTGGCGACCCAGATGGTGTTTGGGCTGGGCAAAGAGGTGCGACGGATGGCGAGGTAGAATTTCGGGGGGCCTGGGCCCGGGCCTGGGAAGAAATTGAAGAAGCCAAGTTGGAAAGTGTTGTTGGGGCTTTGCAGAGTGGCGTTGCCTTGGAGAATGATGGTGGCGGCGGAGGAGGAAGTGTGGAGAACGAGAATGAAGAGAAGGAAAAAGAGGAACATTGTCTTTGATTTGTTATGTTAAGGAAGTGGAATTGCATGTAGAAGAAGAAGAAGAAGAGTGTTCGGAGATACACTATGTTTATGTTTCTGTTTGTGTTCGTGTTCTCGTTGACACTTTGGTTTTTTGGTTCTCTAAATTCTCGAGCTCTGGTCTCTGGTCTCTGTTTTTTTTTTTCTTTTTTAATGTCCAAATTATCCTTTCTGCTTTTTCGCTCTTTCACTCTATGCTCTGTCATCAACCCTGCTTCACCTACTAACGAATCCATAAAATATGTAAAAATAGAAAATTATGATTATAAAATGTTATAAAAATATAAATAAAAATCGTTAAATAATAATTATTAAATGACAAAATAAATAAAAAATATGTTGCTGGAAATAGAGACAAACATTTCCCATATTATAGAGGAAAATAATATTCAAATTCATCTCATATATGGGAGGAATGAAAACAACAATGTCTAAAAAAGAAACATTATGTCATCATGATTCATAGGAACATTAAAACGATTGCTTTTGGCTCCAATTGATAACTAATATTTTTTTATCAACAATTTAGCTGTTTTTTTGGTAACCAATACTTTTGTGTAACACTTTACCTTATTGGGATGGTTTAGTAATAATTACTATCTTGATATGATGTGATGTCTGTTTTAGTTTAATATATAGTAATTAAATTTGCTTTGTTATTTTTTAAAGCCAAACCTTTTAACTGATTGACGTAGAATAATTTGAAATTATATAAACTCTTTATGGCGTATATAGTATCGAAAGAGAATTTTACCCAAAAATGACCAATAGTTTAATGACATAGATTTAAGAGCTTCAAAAGTATATTGCTTCCTACATATGCTCAAAGGGGTACTTTTTTATATATGAATAGTGATATTTTTCTATCAGTGGAAACGATATATTTGTGAAGATTATTTTATAACAAATTTTAAGAAAAAAATTGTTTATAAGTTCAATTCAACTTATGAAAAAGTTTCTAGAAGTTAACTTATAGTAAGGTTAATTTAAAGGATTTTGATTAATTATAAGTTGTCTCAAACATATTATTGAGTAAAATTTCAGTAATTTAGATACTTCCTGATGAAATGTTTCATATACTTGAGTATTTTATTTAAACAATGATGTTTCGCCTCTATTCTCAAAAGAATTTAAAAAGTTGGAGTATGCATTATATTTATTTATTTATTTATTATAATATTAATAAGATGTGTATATATATTTATGGGTTAAATATGTTTTTTTTTTCAAATTTTAATGAAATTTAAAATTACTTATTTTTCAAAAATTTTGACCAATTTAATCTTTATCTTAAAAAATGTGTCAATTTAGTCCTTTTAATTAAATTTTGTTAATTTTATTTGACGTTTCAAGCATATTTCATGATAGTATTTGAATTATTTACACCGTTTGACACATTTTTGCTTCAATGTTAACTCAAATATTATCATAAAATGCGTTTAAAATGTCAAATAAACTTAACAAAATTTGGTAAAACAAACTAAATCCATACATTTCTAAAGATGAAAGACTAAATTGGTATAAAATTTCGAAGAAGAACTAATTTTAAAATTTACTGAAACTTGAGAGACAAAAACATTTTAAACCATATGTATATATAGGGGAAGTGAAAGTGAAAGATATATATGTAACGTCCCAAATAAATGGATAAATCTATTTAAATAAAACGTCGCATGTAACATCATTCAGAGAGTGCGAAAAAATTGAAAAATGAAATACACAGTATCCCAACATAACAAGAAAGGGAAAAGGGCCCCACACGGCCTACACAAGGTACAAGGTCTCGTCAAGTACGAGAGGACTAGCACTACTAAACTCCCAAAAGTTATGGGTCTCCCAAATGAGCCCGATAGACGTCCAAGATTCATCAAACCGCAACATCTCCATTAATACCACTGCCAGAAGGTCTCACATTTGCTCACATCAACAAGGTTGATGATCATCGCAAGGGAGGAAACCACACATGACACACAAGCAAGCGAAAGGGTAAGCTAACGAAGAATCATCATATCACACACTCAATATACAATTTAAATATTCAAACATACATAACAAACATCCACATGTGAGGTATCAATCCATATAAAACACCAAGACTTGACTATCCGGATAAGCTTATGAGGCACCACCACGTGGTAGTGGAATTATGTCCTAGCAGTGAGGCGTCACCGCGAGGCCTTCGCGGAATTATACCCTTACAAGAGGCACCACCACGTGGCCTACGTGGAATTATGTCCTGGCCTTGAGGCACCACCACGACCCCCCGTGGAATTACGTCCTTTCGTCGAGGCACCACCATGAAACTCCCCTTGAGAGGGCCCATGAAATTACGTCTCACAGATTAGGCGCCACCAAGATCTCTTGCTACAAGAGTCATGGAATTATGCCCTACTCATACTTTATACATGTCCCACCCATCAAATCAAGAATTTCCATAACATTAATATCATGCATAAGCAACAAATCATGCAACTCATTCCTTCCAATTCATACCCAATAAAGCAACATATCAGTTCCATCTCGAACTCACATATAAATCATGGCATCATCCCTCAACCCACAAGGCAAAGCATTTAGATCAAACAAGCAATCACACATTAGTACCCCATTCAACAATGACATCCAACCCTACCCGCTGCCTCGCTCAAGCAAGCAGGGCTCCCTCAGGCGGAACCCCTCTCGCCTAGGCAAGATCGCGAAAAGGGAAGAGCGGACTCTGCGAGGTCTCGCTCAGGCGAGTCCCTTCTCGCCTAGGCGAGACCACTTCTCGCTCAAAAATAAAAACCTCTCGTCTAAGCGAGAGATAGAGCAACAGGTCCTGAGCGAGCCTCTGCTAAACTCGCCTGGGCGAGGCAAGCTCGCCTGGGCGAGAAAACCAGTGTCCGCCACTGTTCCTTCGAGCGACAACACCCACAAGCATCCACACAGTCCAACAAGCATTTTCAACCGATTAAAATTACGCACAGACCGTCCAACCATCACATGCTCATCAAACAGACAGATTCTACCGAATAAAATGTGGTAAGGTCTAGCTTCCCTTACTTGGAAATGGGCTCGCGGGAAGTTCCGACACGCACATAGAGAACACCACAGTCCTAAGAAAGAGCCAAAGGGCTGAAAACGAAGGGGAGCAAATTAGGAACGAGACCACTACAAAGTCCCTACTATGATCAACAAGAGAAAGGGTGCCTAGAGAGGGAGAAGTACGGGCTCGAGATTTACTTACATGGAGTAGAGTGGAGCTTAGAGTTGTCTTGTCCAAGGGCTGGTATCAAACTCTAGCAGAGGTTCCTGTTGCGAGAGAGAGAAAGGATTTGACGGTTGTGAAAATCTGAAGGGCAAGAGAAATGAAAGTGTGAAGACAGACTTAGGGTCTCCTTTTGCCCCTTCTTAGGCCAACCCTTAGGCCCAACCGCTTGGGACAACCTTTTAAAAAAAACAAAAAATAAAACGGGCCGTACAAAAAAAAGAAAAAAAAAAAAAAAAAAAAAAAAAATATATATATATATAAAGGGGAAGTGAAAGTGAAAGATTGAGAGTAATTTGGTAGAAGACAAAGTGGAGAGTGAAAGGGTGGTGGCTGACAAATGCTCTGAAGTCCACTCATCAAGTTATCTGTTTTCAACTAAGGAAATGTAAAAATAATTAGAAAAAGGAAAGACTTTTGAGGAAAAATATTATATTTCTTTTATGAAGTGAAAATATCTTGTCGCATTTATTTATAAGTAAGAAAAAAAATTAGGACGCAAAGATAAAGGGGACCATTATTAAAATATGGGAACAGTGAAGAAAATGAGGAGCACGTGAGAGCCAACCAAACCAAAAAGTTCTTACACGAAAAGTGTAAATCACTGTAGTGTGCAACTTTCGGAAAAGAAACTATTTTTGAGACATTATTAAAATTAATTAGCAAAATAACAAATCTAAACATAGCTAAGTAGTAGGATGATAATATTCTGTGATCATAATTTAGTTCACAAAAAAATAGGTTTGGCTGATTCATTCTACGTTTAACTTGTGGTTTAGTTTTGTTTGTCCGATCGATATGGTGATTGACACGTGGCTTTGCAAGTTAGCTAGCATAAATAAAATTTTCAAAACAAATTTTATAAAATAATGTTTAGTGTATGGACATGTCGGTTAATTCAACAGTAACTAATAGGTTTAGTGGAGATTATTTTGAATAAGGTTTTCAAAAATATTATCGAGTAATGTTTTTTCACTTTTTCAGATTTTGTAAATTTAATTGAAATTTATAAGTTTACAATTGTGTCGAATGAGATTAGTTAGATTATCTAATTTAACTGAAATTTACAAGATGGGTTGTACAATTGTGTCGAACGAGATTAATTAGATTATTTATAAAATTTCATCTTATTTTTTTATATAAAATGTCTGGTCAGATTATTTAATAATCGTCGACCGAATCATATATATAAAAATTACTTAAAATATTTAATTAACGTAAACACGTCAATAATTAAGATTAAAAGTGATTGATTCGTGAATAAGTCATAATTAAGAATCCATAAAAAAATTATAAAGACAGACTAAAAGTGTGGTGACAGAAATTTTTATCTTCTATTAATTACAACCTTTATTATTTTAACTTATCATTTTTGTATGGACTTTAAAATTGGAATATCTTTAACATATATCTATCGATGATCAAGAGAAACCCCAGAGCAAAACAAATGACTTGTACAACTTAAAATCATATAAATAGACGTATTACTCAACACAAAAAATAAAATAATAATTTTATTTTTTGTTTTATATTAAATTAGTTTAAAATTAAAATAAACTAAATAAATATACAACTAAAACTTATATCAAATAAAGATATTAAAATTAAACTTTTAATAGATAAAAAAGTATAATTATTGTCTAAACTATCTAAAAGCTATAACAATTAATTAATATTAAATGAAGGTATAAAATAACTAATTTAGGATTTAAGTATAGAGTAAAGGAATAACAAGACAAAATAAAATAATTTTTTTATGCCACTTAAAAATTAAAATGTAGTAACTTTTGTCAACTCACCGCCTCTTTCATATTTCTTTTTAATTTTTATCACTTAATTTTATAATTCAGAATAGAATGTGGCAGTGGTAGCATGTTACAGTTTTAGCTTTAATGAACCCCACAAAGTGACCTTGTAGCTTCGGGACCTTTTCACATATGAAATATTCTTGGTACCAAAAGATTGCATTGCACTATCTATCTATTATGCAACTTTTCAGTTTACAAAATTAAATATTTTTCTATTTAAGTTAAAGTTTTATCCTATTAGTTCAATTTAATTTATGGGTTTTTAATCTGAGCTCTTTCAAATTTTAAAAGTTCTAATATTTTTTTTAACATTATAGCAAAAGATAATTATAATTTTTTTTTCTAAAATTAATTTCGTTTGCAATTTCAACAAGGTGTAAAAGTTTTAGTCACCAAAGTCCAACTTCACCAACTACTCTGTGAGACCCATTCATAGATTGTAGGTTTCTTTTGGTAAAGAAATCAATCAATTCAGGTTTTGACTTTGTGACTATACACTTTTGTTTTTGGCATCCCCACACCACAAAGTCATTGAAAGGTTTTTATTAGGAAAGGACTTTTGAATTTTACTCTTCATTTTTTATTCCAATATTTTTATTAAGGAAAATTGGTTTTAATGATAACAAGCTCCTGAAAGAAGAAAATTTGCTGTTACTGGGCATGCTTATCAATCAATTAAAACATCATCATGAGGTTTATTTTTAACCATCACTACTTCCTTTTTGTCTTTTCCTTTTTCATTCTTAACCAATTTGGTTTTTGTTTTCTTAACAAGAGTACACCACCTTTTTTAATAAAAGTTTCAACTTTAAAAATGTAAAAAATGCAAATCTCATTAAACCAATCACTCCCTAACATTTACTACTGCAATGATGGATCATCTAGTTCTGCCATTATCCATTACACTTTTGTTCAGAACAATTTTCTTGTATGATATGTTATGATTGCCAACAAATTTGAAAGAGTAGGGAAATTCACAATATTACTGAACAATCCATGGAAGAAAAAGAACTCAACATCTAATTTCTTCTTTATTTTTTTTTTCATGTAATTTTGTGATGTTTGAGCCAAACTCCAAATTTGGAGAAAATGATACAAAATCATGTCATCAACTGTTAAACCTTGAGCCAAATCTTTGACATGACAATTCCAAGTGCAACTGTGTTTTGCCTCTAATCCCATGCTCTGCAAATTCCATTTCAAAAAGCAGCTTCGTTTCCCTTCAACTGCTTATTCATTTGCCACTCAGTGCACCCATTCATGGAGCAAACTAAGAATTTTTATGCCATTTCCTGATGAAACCCAGTTAAGGGACCCTCGCACTGTTCATTTATTTTGTGCCAATGCCCTCAAAGTCTCGGCCAAATGGGCCCTTTTTGCTGAAGGAAAACAGTTGCATGCCCATTTGATAAAGTTTGGATTTTCCCATGTACTGTCCCTGCAAAATCAGATTTTGATTGTTTATCTAACGTGTAAGGAAACTAAAGATGCACAGAAACTGTTTGAGGAATTGCCTATTAGAAATGTGGTTTCGTGGAACATTCTAATTCGGGGCATTCTTGGATGTGGCAGTGCAATTGAATATGCACATCTCTGTTTTTCTTATTTCAAAAGGATGTTGTTGGAAATGGTGGTTCCGGACAGTACAACTTTGAATGGTCTCATTGGTGTTTGTGTAAAGTTTCGTGATATTGATGTGGGTTTCCAGTTGCATTGTTTTGCAGTGAAACTGAGACTTGATTTGGATTGTTTTGTCGGAAGTGTTCTTGTTGATTTATATGCTAAATGTGGCTTGGTTAGGAGCGCAAGGATGGTTTTTCATGCTGTTTCTCAAAGAGATTTGGTTATGTGGAATGTGATGATTTCTTGCTATGCCTTGAATCGTTCACCGGAAGAGGCTCTGGGAATATTCAACTTGATGCGATCAGACGGTGCAAATGGAGATGAGTTCACTTTTAGCAGTGTCCTTACTGTATGTGATACTTTGGACTATTATGATTTTGGAAGGAAGCTTCATGGCCACATTCTGAAACAATCATTGGATTCAGATGTGTTAGTAGCTACTGCATTGATTAACATGTATGCGAAAAATCAAAATATAACTGACGCACACAAACTGTTTGATAGGGTGGCGATTAGAAATATTGTGGCTTGGAACGCCATTATCGTTGGGTGTGGGAATTGTGGAGAAGGGAAGGAGGTCATGAAGCTCCTGAAAGAGATGCTGCACGAAGGGTTTTCCCCTGATGAACTAACTATTTCCAGCACTATTAGTTCATGTGGCTATGCTTGTGCCATTACTGAAACAATGCTACTCCATGCTTTTGCAGTGAAATCCTCATTTCAAGAATTTGTATCTGTTGCTAATTCTCTGATCAGTGCGTACTCCAAGTGTGGTAGCATAAGTAATGCATGTAAATGCTTCAGATTAGCTGCAGAACCTGACCTTGTTACGTGGAGTTCATTCATAAGTGCATATGCATTCCATGGTCTTGCCAAAGAAGCAACTGAAACATTTGAGAAGATGCTATCTTGTGGAGTAATTCCGGATCAAATTTCTTTTCTTGGTGTTCTCTCTGCTTGTTCTCATTCTGGGCTTGTGGTTGAGGGACTTCACTACTTTAACTTGATGACAAGTGTATATCAGATTGTTCCTGAATCAGGGCATTATACCTGCCTTGTTGATCTTCTTGGGAGATACGGTCTTATAAATGAGGCTTTTGAATTCTTAAGGTCACTGCCAATGGAAGCTGAATCAAATACATTGGGAGCATTTATTGGATCCTGCAATGTCCATGCAAATATAGGACTGGCTAAGTGGGCTGCAGAAAAGCTCTTCATCATAGAACCAGAGAAGAGTGTAAACTATGCAGTCATGTCTAACATTTATGCTTCCCATAGACATTGGTGTGATGTAGAAAGAGTTCGTGGAATGATGGGGAACAAGGGTGATGCAAGAGTCCCTGGTTGCAGCTGGATTGAAATTGGTAATCAAGTTCATTCGTTTGTATCCAATGATAAGACACACCCTAAAGCCTTAGAAATGTATGCTACGTTGAAAATGCTACTTTGGCCAATGAAGGAAAAAAGTGGTATGAATTTCTGAAGGATACATGACTTTATGATGTAACACGGGTGGTAAAACACGTCGGTTTGACTTGTTTTAGCTCGTCAAAAGATAGGTAGGTTAGGTTAATCCATTACTGAAAAACGGATTAGATATTGCAACTCGTCTTGTTTTAGAATAACTGGCGGACTAGTCTATCACTTTTTTTTTTATTTATAAAATTTGTTTATATAATATAGATATTCTTTTAATTATTTTTAATTTTTAAACATAAAAAAATTAAAAATAAAATCAGCAAACTAGGCAGTCTTTGGCCACCGGTTTGACAAGCTAGATAGGCTGGGCAAAGCAAGTTGACGGTTAAAAATTCAAACCTATGAAAATTAACTAAAGTTACCGGGACTATTTTTTGAAAAAAAGTCGTTAAATATGTTTCTTGTTTAAAATAGTTATCCAATTGGACAAAATTTACATAAAATTGGTTTGGTGGTTTTAGTGTTATTCTTTAATTAAAATTGAAATTTTATTTCCATAATATGTGTGACAAAAAATTATATTAAAGATTAGCATAGGCTATTGAAACAAAACTTCAACAAGAACACAACTTTAACTTACGTGTTGACTCTATACAGTGGCGGACTAATGAGAACTTTTGGATTGGATCGTTGATTGGGTTTTAAAGTCATGTACTCAAAATTTCATTCATCGATGACATTTTAATTTACAAAAATATTAGTCCAATCACTTATGCAATTTTCAACGATTTCTGAGTTCAACATTTTGTAATGAGTAGAAACTTTGTGTTCGTCAGGTTTGAATGCGTTATGGAATGAAATAATCATTCAGTCAACCCACTGTATCTGCATAAAGTTTATATCTTTTGAACTTTCTTCATTCTGCTTGAAAAGAAAAATCTTCTATAAAATTTTTATCATTTCTATTTTTTTCTTTACATTTGAGATCTACACTAGTCCTATTTTTAATCCACTTAAAATTTTCTATAAGCATTATGTTCATTTACATTTAGAGAGAAAAAAAATATCAATTCATTGCATGTTTATTGTGATGTGAAGAACAATTATTTTCCATTAAAAAGGAAAGAACTTGTGGGCCTGTCCGTTTAATTCATGGCCCATAAAGAACTAAGTTAGGTCATAAAATTAACCACTTGTAATTAAATTAAATTAATCTGACTCAAACATTAAATAGCACAAATAATAGATGAGGATATTCTAAATTGACAACTTAATATAAGTCTAATCACATCCTTTGGAAATAGATTTTTCCTTAAGATTATCGTTTAAGGTTGAGTTGAAGTTTGTAACCACAAAAACATTGTAATCACATTGGAATTGATTTTGAAATTGGAACGTGTATATAGAACTTACTCATTTAAAGGCTTGTTTGGTAAACTTTTGCTTCTTCCAACGGCCAAAACCCTTGGGAACCTTTCTCACAAACTCGCCCCACAAGTAAAACAACTTGAGCTATTTGGGTTTTAAGTTTTTCATTTTCACTCAGTGATTGACTAGCTCATCTAGTAAATATGCATAATTTAGAAGACTTGATAGATATATCATTTTGATCTATTAACTCTAATTGGTGTTTTTATCTTTCTTACAAGCCACAATAGAAACATTTTAGTTCAAAATATAGTATTATTATCCAATTTAACCACACTAATATTCTTGTCCTTAATTTTTTTATTAATCACATAAAATCATTCAATTGGCAATATCATACAATATTCAACCATTACAAGAAAATGGGTATTTAGCGTAGGTAAAAAACTAATGCTAAATAGTTATTAGTATCGACTTTGAGTCACACGTGTATACGACACTAATTTATTATGTGACGTTAATTTATTAGCATCGACTTTTAAATATCAACTATAATTAGTGTCGACTTAGTTGATGCTGGTTTATCACTATTTTTTTAATTTATTTTAATTTAGCATTGGTTTAACCAGTGGCGGACCTAGGAAGGGATGGGGGGAGCCGTGGCCCCCCCAACGTTTTTGATTTTTTTTTTTATTTATATTATATGATTTTTTTTTGTTTTTAATTTTTTAAATTATGTATAAGAAATTTAATGTTTTGAAATTTTTTAAATAATAAAAATATATATTAGGAATTGATAAATATTAAAATAGGTATCTTTTTATTTATTTTAT
>Ga0214544_1005161_pt1 | contig 25617 bp, 10 predicted proteins | sample CNSS3metaG_FD_160074 | JGI IMG/M metagenome (GOLD analysis project Ga0214544, IMG submission 160074) | Root nodule microbial communities from cowpea collected in UCLA plant growth center, Los Angeles, California, USA - CNSS3 | ecosystem: Host-associated > Plants > Roots > Nodule | place: USA... | reverse complement strand
ATACAGAGATTTATATATATATATATATATATATATATATATATATATATATATATATATATATATATATATATATATATATATATATATATAATAAATATGACACCCATCCCAAAAAAAAATAAATCTTACATAATCGTTTTATTCTTTCAAATTACCCATCCCTGATCTCATAATCCTTCATGAGTCATATGCATGAATCTAGGTATTGGGACTTTACTGTGCTCCCACGAAACTAACCCTTTTGTGGTCCAACTCTACGAGCCTATCCCGCTCATAGTCCTGCCCCATAGACTCCTCACCTGTAGCAAAACATCCAAGCCTTCCTCGCTCGGACCATGACACGCACGCAATCACCATACTATGGACTCCTTGCCCAATAACAACCAACATGGTTATAACAAGTTCTTCAACTGATCTATTCAAATTTCATAACGTTGTCGTGAAGCGATCAAATTAATACAACTTGTATGTAACAACTTCAGTATTATTAAGAAAGTAGTCATAAGATTAGTATGAGTAAAGTCAACCCCTAGTCGTCTCCCAACGAACACGGAATTGATTTATACCAAATTAATTCTTATAAAAACTATACAAAAGAGTTAGTCAAATAAAATTAAAAAAAAAATAATAGAAGAAGATAAAGATAAAAAGATATAAATAAAAACAATGATAAAGAAAATAGATTGATTCCATTGCTTTCTTAAGATAGATTCATAATTGGTTATCTAAAGGTTATTGCTCAATTAATTATTATTGTAAATTTGAAAATTAATCAAAGTAAAGTTTCAATTAATTTTTTGGCGTTCTCACTTTTAACCAAAGTACAGTCTCAATTAAAAGTGAGAACTTTTAGATTATCCACAGTAAAGTCAACCAAAGTACAGTTTCAATCAAATTTTACTATGCCTAATCATGTCTATTATTTTATCTCCTTACCAAATAAAAAAAAAACTTAATTAATCAAAGTAAAGTCTCGACTAATTTTAGTTAGAGTAAATACCTTTAACCAAAGTAAAGACTCAATTATTGGTAAAAACTCATTTAATCACATGAAAGTTTCTAAACAAAATTAAAGTAAAGTCTCAATTAAACTTAAGAACCCTTCAACTCATGTGTGGCATGCATATAGATTTAAACACTTCGCTAATTAGCTATCATGTAAAAATCATAACTTTTTACGTGATTCAAAGACAAAAGACATAGATGAATGAAAACCACAGCAATAATAAAAAGAACAAAGAATTTTTTTCATTCTAACCTCATAATAGATAATGAAATTACAATGGAACCAACCTAAAGAGCTTAACATTCCATTGAATCAAAATAACATTTAGATAAAAGAAAATAGACATAGAGAGAGAGACCACAAAATTTGCCTCCCTTAAGGGTTCCTAAACTCCAAAGTGTCGAGCTTCACTACTAAAAAAACTTATATTTCCTGCCAATTTTGTTTTGAAATTTTTTTTGTAGAAAATACTTATAAATTTTGTTATGAAAAAGAAATTTGCAAGAAATTGCTGTCAATTTTTTTGCAAAATATTTTGTATAAAACACCTTTCGCAAAAAATTTTGTAAGAAATACTTGCGAATTTTATAATTTTGTAGGAAATAATTACCCACGAAGGAATTACTGCCAATTAAAATTCTTAGAAAAAATAGCAGGAAAAAGCCTTTTCTTGCAAATTTTTTTAACAAATTTGCAAGAAAATTCCCATGTAATATGAGAATTTGTAGTAGTGCTTGTCTTTTCTACTTCCCCCTTGTCTCTTTATATAGGCCATGATTGGACTTGAGTCTTATATTTTGTGTTACTGAAATATTTTATCTATTGATATAATATCTCTCAAATAATTAACAGATTTTATCAGTTTCTAAAATATTTGGAAGATATTATTTGTTAATAATTTGAAATATACCAAAGATAATAAATTAAAAATCTTTAATTAATTATTTAGCAACTTAATTTTTGTCCAATTTCCAATCCTTCTGTAACATCTCAAAATTTCAACCACAATATTTTCAGTATATTAACACAATTTTTATGCATTACTTTTTATGTATATTATATCTAGTGTAAATTAAGAACTTTTAAATATATAAATATAGAAATTATGAATATTCAGGGAATCAAAATTAATTAAGTATTTACAATTAAAATGATTACAATAAAAAATATGGTTAAATTACTCTTTTGGTCCATCTATTTGTCAAGTAATATCAGTTTGGTCCTCAAGTTTTTCGTTGTCTCAATTTGGTTCTTGCCGCTAATTTTGACTAAATGGAGTTAAAGTCAATGCCACGTATTAATTTTTTATTTTTGTTTTTTAATTTCTTAATTTATTTTTTTGAATTCTTTTGAATTTTTAATTTTTTTGAATTTTTTACACGTGTCACTTCACAATTGTACCACGTGTCAAAATGATTCAATTTGGTCCCTATATTTGTTTTTAGTTTCAATTTAGTCCTAATATTTGTAAAAATGAAGCAATATTGTCCCTCCTTAAATTGACGCTCAATTTAATTTTTGTATACAACTTATGATGATATTCTTAATAAAATTGACATTTTTATTAAATATTTGTAGAAACATATTTAAACAAGTCTTTTTTTTTAGTTTTTTTATTAAACAAAGTTAAACCCCAAACTTAATTTCAAAAATTAACAAACTTAGTGTATCATATTATACAAACTTAGTGAAGATTAAAAATCAAATAACTTGTCACACATAAGTTTAGGAACTAAATTTCAAGTTCAAAACAAAACCAAAGTCTAATGTTTTATATATAATTTAAAGTTAATTTAAAATATTTATAGAAAAATTTAACAAAAACGTTAATTTTAGTAAAAATATCACTATAAGATTTATAAAAAAGTAAATTGAGTGTAAATTTAAGGAGGGACAATATTACTTCATTTTTACAAAAAAAATGGACTAAATTGAAAATAAAAAAAATATAGGGACCAAATTAAGTCATTTTGACACGTGGCACAACTATGAAGTGACACATGTAAAAAATTAAAAAAAATATAAAAATAAAAAAATTCAAAAAAACCAGAAATGCGTCGACTTTAACACCGTCGGATAAAACTAACGGTAAGGACTTAATTGAATCATTTTTAAGAAAATGATGACCAAATTGAGACAACGAAAAATTTGAGAACCAAACTAATATTACTTGACAAATAGAGGGATCAAAAGAATAATTTAACCTAAAAATATTACCACAAAATAATATACTTCAAATAATAAAATAAGTTATAATACTTTTATCTATAAACTACAATAAAATAATTTTTTTTCAGTTATAATAAAATATATAAGATCTGAATTAATTAAATATCGGAAGAATCAGGAAAGAAAGGATGAAGGGGTTCATAGGCTACAATCCTAGTACTAAATTTCTTTTGGACTATGCTTATTTTGTTCGAATAGCAACTACTGCTAATTGATAAAGACTTTTTAATATATGTCTTTTCATCTCCCAAGAATCAATTTAGTGCACTATATACACTCGTTCAAAGTATTTAGTGGGAATTATAGAGTTTCATGTATAGCTTTGGTATATATATATATATATATATATATATATATATATATATATATATATATATATATATAAATAATAAAATATATAAGTTTACGTAAATGTGTATATATAATTATATAAAATATATAAATTAATTACAGTTACAGATAAACATAGATATATAATAATAGATAAACTCATATATTGATATATAATGGTAAAAAAGAAACACTATTTCAATTGTATAGAATGCAAAAAAGAAGAATCTTCACCACAATCCTCTCCTCCACGTACTTGTATTGGAGAAGATGGATAATAAATGTTATGTGAGATTTAATACAATACAGGATAGAAAAGAAAAAATAATATACAATGTTTTCTAACTGAATGCAATAATTACACATGTATTATAAATAGGGGTGGTAAATGAAAGGGAGGAGCGGAAATGAAGACAGTAAGAACAAAAAAAGAGAAGAGGAGTTTGTGAGTGTGAAAAGTGTGGAGATTGACAGTGCAGGAAAAAAAGAAGAAGGCAAAATCGTTCACAGAGTAACTACAAATTTTTGAGATATATCATAATAATTGAGGTAAGGGAAGGAGAAATTTATTACCTTATTCTCTTTCTTTCATTATTTTTCATGTATTCATAATTATTTTTATTTCTATATTTATCTTAAGTGAGTTGTCTCTAACCTCATTTTAATTTATATTTTAGTTCACATTGTTATTTATGTATTTATATTTATCTCTATTTATTTAATTTATATTTACTCTCATTTATTTATTTATATTTATCTTCAGTCACGTACTTGTCCTCTTTATTTATTTTATTTATTTTTAGTTATGCATTAATCCTATTTATTTATTTACATAATTATATGGCTTAATATCAAAATAAAAATTGCGATAAATAAAGATTTAATTATTGTAGTTGGAGGTATGACCTTGAAGATTTAAATGAGTAGATTTATTCAAGATGAGATGTTCTTGGGTTACCTTGTTGGCCATGATGAGGCTCATTTATCCTGACTAGTCACTACAAAATCAATCAAAATATTTATAAAATATTATGAAAACCTAATTTCATGAATTTGAAAGAGTTTTCATTATATTTTATTTTATTGAGATACACTATATTTTGATGTGATATATGTCTCACTTCCTTATTTTATGATTGTGTATAAAAGAAATTATATATTATAATCTCATCTTAGATGGCTGCCTCTAACATGCTCGACCCATTCCTTGCCAATATAGTAGTAGTATTTTCGGGAAACACATGGCAAACCAATGCGGTAAATAATTCGATAACATTCCAAGGCACTAAAAATTCCACCTTCAAATTCATAAATGCTCCAAATGCACCGGTTATCCTAGATGAACAAATTGGAGTCACTTTCACGATTGCAGGAAAGAGTTTTGGCACCGGTTGTTTTAGCTATTATACCTCGGTTCAATAACCGAGACATATTTGCGCGAGGTAGAAAGGGGTGGGTTTTTGGCTCGGTTATCAATCGAGGCATAAACTTCAATATAAAACCAATAATAAAAAATAAAAAAAAAAGAACCTAGGAAAGCTGAACAACAATGGTGATGGAGGAGCATGCAATATTGGACCTGGTTTTCAAAGCTAATCAATTCCACCAAGGGTACCTAGACACCAATAACTGCAAAAAAAAAACTTAAACTTTACAAAAAAGAACCTAAGAACGACATAAACTTCACCAAAAACACAAGTAAATTTGAAATAAACGCTCACCAAAGTTAGACGTTGAGTGGCGGTGTGGCAGAGTTCTACGTTTACGCGGCGGAGAATAGAGGTTGGGAAGAACGATGGAGAACAACGGAGAACGACACAAATGAGGAGGAGTGAAGAAGAAGAATCGGCGCAGTGAAGACGAAGAAGTGGCACAATGAAGAAGAAGAAGTGGCACAATGAAGAAATGAAGTCTCTACAACTCTTCAAAATTTAATCCTAGACAGAGTTTTAGGCCTTAGTTATTTAAACAACTGAGGCATAAACCTTGGCGCAAAATAAAATAATAAAAGAATGATAACTTTGAAATTTTAGCAAACTTATATGCCTCGGTTCTAAAACAACCTAGGCATATAGCATGTACAGGCCTCGATTCTCTAGCAACCGAGGCATAAACCTCTATGTAGAATAAAATAATAAAAAAAAGAATGGCAATTTTGAAATTTTAACAAACTTATATGCCTCGGTTCTAAAACAACTGAGGCATATACCATGTATAGGCCTCGGTTCTCTAGCAACCAAGGCATATAAGTTCGCAAAAATTTCAAAATAGCACCGCGATTTTATAGGTCTCGGTTTCTTTAAAACCGAGGCATATCACTCAAGTTAAAAAGTAAAAATTACACTAGTGTTTTTATCTACCCCAAACAGTCCAAGTGAATCTTATCCATAACTTTTTTTCCTCCACATGTTTAAAGGTTAACCTACGAGGGGGAAACTGTAAATAAATAATCATTCTTCCTCTTCTAATGTAAAAAATATAATGTGTATCAAATGATGTAAATTTAAGATGCATACAATACTGTAAAATATATAAATATATGTATATGTGAATATTTTAAGTATGTTATATGTTATTGTAAAATTATGTATAAATTTTTTTTAAGTATAATATATAAAAAAAAAAATTCATCATCACACCTACCCCTCTTGTTTGACCATTTGACCAACTTTGACCAGAAATTGTCCAAAGTTGACTACTTTGACCAAGTTTGACCAGATTTGAAGGTGGTGGATTGATGATATGGTGTGATTTTGGCTTGATTTTGTAACTTTGAACAATTCAGTTTCACACCTTTAATGAACCAAATTTAACTTCAGTTGTATCAACAAACGTTACAATATCCAAGAATATTTTATGCAACTACAATCACTTTTTAATACATTTTTATCACACGAGTTCAATAAAACCAATCATTAGAATTGTTAATTAAGACATTCTCTTAAACACAAAAATTCAATTAAATACCCAGAATTAAACATTAAATGTGGGCATAAATATGAACTCATCATCTATTTTTCTCTCAACCACGCCATTTTATTGAGGAGTTCTAGGAGAAGTTATGTTTTATACCATGTTTATCACAAAAGTTTTCATTTGAAACTTTCCTTTATATGATCCTAAAGACAAGCAAGAAAAGTACCAAAACAAGAAAGCTACACTTCAGAGAAAGAAAATCATGTGACAAAACTAACAATAAGACTAACACAAACAAAGCATGGAAAGAAGACTCTACAGAAAGTATTTAATTATGCATTCACAAAGCCAAATTAATCATGCATATACCAAAGAAGACTAGGTCCAATTAATGATGGAACTAATTTTCCATACACATCAAACACTCAAGTCATGCAAGCTAGAATTATAATAGTTCATACTTAGCCTTTTTTTTTTTAACATTCAAGGTAATACAACTCTCGACTTTTTGCAAATTGAGCTTGAATTTTTTTTTTCTATTTTGAGATTATATCTTAGCACAAGTTAAGTAAGGATGTCTAGATGTTTTTGAACACTTAGCTCATGGTTTTAGGTCAACCAATCAATTACAAGGCATATACACACAAAGTAGTCATTTTGATCTTGCAACTTCAAATACTTGGGAAACAAGAAACGAAAACTTCAAGTTGGCATAAGACATATGACTCAAAATCAATTAGCTAAGGACATTTAAATAATCTCAAGACATGGAAATTGAAAATTTTAAATAGCAACTACCAACATAGCTCACGTTAATGGTCTAAACAACACAAGAATAACATGTTTTCATCGAAGCACAACATCAACCATGTAAAGTGTAGGATTTTGATACTCTAACCTCAATGTCAAGTGGACAATTGTGTTAACACCAATTTGATCCAAGGATGACCGTAGCTCCACTGAGAAAAAAATAAGCACAAGTAAAGTTAGCACAAGGTAAAAACCATATATCAAGTATAACATATGCTCTATATACAAAATGACAAAGGCCCATTTTAGAATTAGAAATATATATATATATATATATATATATATATATATATATATATATATATATATATATATATATATATATATATATGGTGTTGTGGTGATTAAGAAAACTCTAGGAAGATCCTGACTAGAAATTAAGATAACATTGTTATCTAGATGTGAAGGTTGACTTCAAGGAGTTAAAGAGAAGAAGACAAACCACTTAAGGGAAAATTAAAACAAGAATACAAAGAGCATCATAATATGCGCATAAAACATGAAGAATAAGGAACTAAAATGAGGTAAATATAAATTAAATGATAGAAGACATGAAAGGGAAAGGGAAGCTTAAGGGACGCACACCACTTAGAGGGGCACAAAGGCTCACCAAGCCAAGACAAGTGGGGATGCCGCCACTTGGATGCAAGTCTCATGATAAGGCTTGAGGAAGAAGACACTCACAAGGAGAACTATCGCAAAAAGGTGGTAAAATATAGTATTTTACTAAAAAATATTCAATTATTTCAAGAGTCTTGAAAAGCCCCTTATATAGGTGAGGGTGGGGAGTCTCTTAGCAATAATACCAAGCCAGCAGATGTATACATAAAAAGACAAACTATGCTTCTAGATACTAGGTCTAAAGTGTTAACACAAATGAATATTTGTTGCATATATATATATATATATATATATGATGAAGGATTGAAGATTTAATCAATAGAGACTTGATGAAGGATTAAAGATCTGATCAAGCTTGAAGCATTGTTTGAACTAGCTACATGAACGTACTTGGAGCTTGAAGATGTGTTTGGTCTTGGAGACTTATTGACTTCAGAATAGAAGTCTTGTGTTTGTTTATAGCTATTCAATATGTTAAAATAGTTTTTAACATGTTAAACAACTTGAGATTATAGTTTTGTAAGTAACATATTAAGGAGAAATTTCAATCTGCTCAATATGTTAATTGGCTGAAATATCAATCGATAAGCTGATTTCACTAAAGTAAGTGAAATCAACTGATTGAGGAGAAATTTCAATTTGCTCAATATGTTAGTTGCAAACTATATAGCCTAATTTTTTAAGTGAGAATGAGAGAGATTCACTTATGCACGCAAAATCACTTTGGAAAATCAGGAAATCTCATTCTCTCTGAACAACTCAATTTTGGTGATGTTTATGATCATCTTTGAAATATTGGAGCGGTGATTGCTCTTGGTGTGTGCATTGAAGAAGGTTATTGGTTGGCTAAGGAGAGCCACCATTGAGGTTTGATTCTTTTTGTGCATTTATGGTGTGTTTGGTATGATTCCAGATCTGCAAGAAAGTTTCTTGTTGTGCTGTGTAGGCTTCTTGAGTGATTCAAGAACCTTACAAAACAAACAACCAAAGAGTCAACAAGTCAAATTAAGTCAAGTCAATTATGATCAACAAGTCAACCATAGTCAAGCCAAAATAAGTCAACTCAAAGAAATTCAACATAATGAAATGTAAATAAAGATAAAGAGGGTTAGAGGTCTCCCTTTAGTCATGCTTTTAGTCACTCTCCTTGGAAGGTCCTCCATTGCTTCATGATGAATCATGGAGTCATCAAAGGTGAACCCTCATTTGCCTTAAGTCTCGACCGGAGGGCTTGTTTGGTATGTTCAAGTCCTAGATACTTAGGAGTTGAGGTCTAAGACGTTCTAAATACACATTTCTCCTTCGAGAAGTCTTTTAAAAATAAAATTGTGACGAAACGCCAAACTACTAAACAAACAATATCTTAATTACACTAATTAACCCTTACAATGCTATCTAAAAAGAAAGTTGAATATATATATTTATAATCAATAATAGCTCACAATTTCTTTCTTTACTATTTTACTAAATAATATAATTTGTATTTTAATTTAATTTTGAATTATTAAAAATGGTTGTAAAATGATTTCATGAGAAAACAATGTTGTCGAAGTATTTTTTTTCAATAATCAATTTAAAAAAAACTATTCTACAATTGTTTACTATATTTTTTTATCATAAAATTTAATTTATATTTTAATTTAATATTGAATTATTAATTTTTTTTGTAAAATGAGTTTATAGGATTTTTTTTCCAATTATCTTTTCCTATAATCAATTTAGAAAGAACTTTAAATTTAAGAATAAATTTAACTATAACTTTTTTTACTTAAAAACATTATTAAATGGCTAGTAAAAACATATACATTACACATGTGTTCAAACTTTTTATGATAATAAAAATAATAAAATAATAATAATTATTATTATAATTATAAAATTAAAATAATTTTTCTAATTTTATTGTAAATAATTTTTATTTATTTCATAGATAGATTTATAATTAGAAAATGATAAAGTTTAAAAGAACAGTATAAAAAACGATAATTTAAGAAAACAATGACTTAAGAAAATAAAATTAATAAAATAATTACTTTAGTTAAAAGAATATTTATTTAAAAAATGAAATTAAAAGAAATAAATATAAACACTAAAAAGAAGAATCCCAATATAGGTATAGATATAACCTAGTTACACTAATACATATTTAATTGAATTGTTGCTACACTTTTATAACAATAGAAAAATATTATAAATGATTATAATAAACTAATAAATTTCAAAATGTACATATTGCTATAAATGTTTTCTCTATCATTGAATTAAAAATCATCACAAATCTTTTAAACAATAATAATAATAATAAGTTTGTGTATTTTTGTAGTAATTGCCTTAAAACTCATATCAACAAATATTTTTAATTAATTGATAGTATAACAACATCTTAGATTAACAATGAATTCAATAAAAGTTATAAACTCTTTTTGATATTATTATAAAATTAATAATTCAATTTTTGGCCATAAGATGACGCAAAATAGGAACTAATTTACCGAAATGTGCTATTTTGAATCAAATGGTTCAAAGTGAAGGAACAATAAAATGGTGTAACCTTTGGATAGGTGGTTATAACCTGCGAAGCATAAAAGCCGCCGGAATTCCCCCAAAGAAAAGAAAGCCCTTGTGTTGAGTGCAAAGCGAAGGCATGGGGTTGACGAATTTCGTGCTGACCGTGGCGGGTGTAAGCGCCGTTGTGCTTCTCCTCAGGAGTGACGTCAAGCAATCTGCCTCCATCTTCCGCCGCAACGTCAAGCACATTCGCAACTGGCTTGAAGAAGAATCTGCCGCCTCTTCCAAGTTAGTACTTTTTACTCTCTTTCTTCTTCTTAGTTTTAATTAAAGTTGCAGTTTTTTTGGGTACTCGTAAAAGAGAGACTGGATTGGAATTTGGGTTTTGGGGGAGTGAAATTTTATCTGAGATTGAAAATCGTAAATCGTTGAGTAAAACATTTTAGGGGTTTGGTGTTTTTTTTTTTATGCAAGCATATTAATTAGTATGGATGTGCTTTGGGGCTAGTGTGTTAGCAAGGATAGAGAGCATGGAATTGATGGCAACTAGGAACGTTCATTTGTGCTTTGCAATGATGATGCTGCTGATTTTAGATGCTGAACTGAACTAACCCGAGATGGTGTCTAGTATAAGGGATTAGTTTCTCTCAACGTGGTGACTTTAGTTTCGATTCCCTTCTGTCTGATTGTGTCTCGAACATGATTTTCACCTAAAGAGGATTTACGTGAAAATAATTAATTCATTTTATATGGTATTGTGTCATGCGCTTGCTATTGTAATCGTTTTTCATTTTTCAATATATTCATCGTTCTTTAGATTTCATCTTCTTGCCATGATGGACTCTTTACATTTTAGGTAGAAAAGCTTTGATTGTGATTCTATGGACATGTAAGAACATTTTAGAAAGTAGATTTTAAGCCTAACTTAACTATGGAAAACACGGGAGGGATTAGAAATGAAGATGCCACAATTAAGATTGATAAGTTGAGGAAGATTTGTCACTTTGAATTAGTAGTTCAAAGATAAGAATCAAGGGTTCTATTCAAGAACTTATAGTGAATTTCTATCACCAAAGCTCTTACTTCCTTCAAAATGTAAAGTGATTTTAAAGGTCAACATAAACCTATTTATATGATAGACTAAGTCTATTGGGTCCATCCACTAATTAGGCTCATCGAATCAGCCATCTAATATTGAACTAATAAAAACTAATTTCCATAAGTGAGCTGATCAAGTTTTTCATATAATTTCTCTAAATTCTTATTGTGAACTTGTGCACAAGTGAGCTCATTTCATTTTTTTGCTTCTTATTTCTCTCCTAAAAATTCTTATGGAGAAACTTATTCGAACGTACTCACTTATTCACAAACTTCTGAAATTGGATTGTGAGGCAAGTACAAAAGCTTAATATAAACCCCAACAGAGTACTAGCTAATATACCTCACTTGTACTGCATACTTTTCAAAGTGATGCACTGCATATCCATTTTTGTAACACTTATCAGAGAGTAATGTGAACCTAGTAACTCTGCAAGGCACTTGTTTTTCTTGCATGCAATTAGAGCTTGTAACTAGTGTGTGTAATGCATACAATGTAGCACTAGAAAGTTTGTATTGTTGGACAGATTTATGTTGCTGGTGTTGTGCTGAAAATAGCTGACTTTTGTTCTGTATCCTTCTCTGATCTTCACCCTCTCTCTCTCTATCTCTGAATTGAGAGGTTAATGTGAAAGCACAAGTGAGGTATTGTTTAAGTTTATTTGTATAAGGTAGTCATGTAAGGGATGGATGTTATAGTTTTCTGATTGATATGCTGTCAAAAGTTGTTTTGGGTGATGTACACATATTTTATGTTGGTATGGGCCACTTACTTGGGCATATTTAGTCTAGTGAGAGTGAGGAAATCTTGATCAAAGAGCCCCATAAACGTGTCGGTCATACTAGAGTGAAAGGATACCATACCCAAACATTTGAAAAGTACAAATTTTAAATTAAAAAATCATTGTGATGTAATTTAAAAGTAGCTATGATTGTTAAATCTTGCATGAGTGATCTTGGAGTAAGAAGTGATTAGTTACTGAAAGTATAATCTAGTAATTCCAATGCAGAGTGGCTATTTCGGTGTGCACGCACTTGTGTGAGATGTAATTCTATCATGAGGTAGGTGAAGTGTGAATAATCAATTTACGAGAAAACAGTATGGTTGAGATTGAAATACCAAAAGATAACAGTCTCTTAAGCAATAACTCTTTAAAAACCCAATTAGCAGGAATAGGCAAAATGAGAAAAATGAGCATGGTATGCGTCTGTATCTGTTATTTGAAGTTGTAGGGTAAGTATTAATAGATCCCAAACTAGCACATCTTAGGTATATACAATAATAGGAGTACTAATAATATATATTGTACTTTCTATAATATGATGTTTAAATATTAAAGAAAGAACCTGTATGGAATGATTCCTGAAGCATATGTTTGCCTTAATGAGTCATTGATTTGTGGGTAAGATGATAAAAAAATATGTGGAGGCCGAGATTGCCATGTTTGATCTTAAGGTTAGAGAATTCATAGAAAAAACCCTACGCATTTGCCTAATAAAATAATGCTTTAAACGTGTAATTGTTGTACTAGTAAGAGTGTCTCAATGCTTATGTTGTAACATAATTTTTGTGTCATCTTTATAGGTCAATGGAGAAGTCCACTCCCAAAGAACTTGAATCAAAGGTTCCTCCTAAAGACATTCATAAGGAGGACAAACATTAATGTTTATGAAGGTGATGCGGATGTTACTGCAGTAATTGTGTTTTTGTGTTTCTCTTATTGTCTTTCAATGGATACGTGTTTTTGAGTCTTTACTGCATACTACTCTTGAATGACACTGTATTCGTATATATGTTAGGAAATAATATGGCATGACAATTTTGGTTATTCCTCATTCCAGTATTTTTTTTTTTTTTGCATGATTTGACTACTGAGAACCATCTGGCTGAAAATTCTTCGAATTTAAAATGTTGACTTTAGAGTGCAAGTCATTTTACCACTACTGTAAGGTGATTTGTATTTTAACTGAAACTTAGATCGTTTTAGGTGAAAAAGCCTCAGACATATATCTAAATTTACTCTTATTTCCCTTTCTTTTTCTTTCCCTATGTTGGCGTCTACAGTGATATGGTTGAACTCCGGACCTGCTCAAACCAACCACCAGCAAATGTTGAGTTGGTTTGGATGCGATTAGGTTTGGTCTAATCTGAAATCACTTGACCATTGAGCTTGGCTCAGTTTTCAGCATGTCTCAATCCAGTTGAACAGTCATATCCAAGTTCTAATCCTGTTCAGGTTATGGGGGCATACTTAATGAGGCGTTGGGATCCATTTACACTAGTTGTAGGGTCTCTGGAGAAGTTGATTAGAAACACTTAGAAATTTTTGTACATCTTACATTAATTTGAAATAAGACAGATTTATATTATATAAGTGGATGTAAATTTCATTTTACAGTCGATTTTGTAAAACTTTATTAGTCGCTTTTGTAAAGTTTTGTAAGACTTTTTTATTTGATTTTGTAAAATTGAGTTAGATTTAAAATTTACTTAATACAATATCACAACTATTTGAAACAACTTTTAACGAAATCTCAACTAAATCTCAGCTTTGAATTTTATCAAATTTGATGGCTTAAAGTTATTCACATAGTTGTTGCCGTGGATCTAAATACACGAAACATACAAATAGCCCACTTAATTGAATTAACATGAATCACGCCGTATAAATGATAAATATAGGTAAAGATGAGCATAAAATGTCATATGAAATTAAAAGGAAGGGAACAACTAAGGAAAAAGAAAGGATAAAATGTTGAAGAGATATGTTCTAAGAGAGTTTATTTCATTTATTATCATTACGTAAGAGAAGTAAATATTTTATAAATATATTATTGGTTTTACAAAATGTTTACTATGTCTTATATATAATAATGTAAGTATGTTTTTACTCCCTGAACTTTGACTTAAAATTGTAATTCGTTAATGTCTGAAACTTTGATACATTTTAGTTCCTAAACTTTAAATATGAATAAATTAGTTTTTTTAACCTAATTACGTTTTTTTTACGTGTCGAACGTGTTTCAAGTTAGTATTAAAGTTGTTTACACTGTTTGACATATTCCTGGTTCAATATCTGTTAGGAAATGCGTTTGACACCTAAAAAAACATTAATGTAATTGAGTTAAAAATACTATATTCATTCATTCTTAAAGTTTAGGAATTAAAATGTATCGAAATTTCAAACAAGAATAAATTTCAAATTTAAGTCAAATTTCAAGGACTAAAAACATACTTAAACCTAATGTAAAATATGATGGCTAACGTCTTGAAAAATAAAAACTTCCATTAACCTCCATTTGATACCTAGAAGTTTATAAATGTCTTGAACATGATTATTGTTATGGAAGTTGTTGTACTTGTGATTGTACTTGGCTCTTCATTCTTTCAATAATAACTTCATTGATTTTTATATTTAATTCTTTTTTAGTTAGTTTACCTCAGTATTTGAATTTTTTGTAAGTCTATTTTACGTGTGGACATAGTTATGTCTTTTCAAATATATTAAAAGGTAAGACTCATTGACTTATCTATCTCAAGTCTAAAGTTTCTAGAAATATCACACTAAGAAAAAAAATCATGAATTATTTACTGAATTTATTGACTTCTTAATTTATGAAATGGGTTTAGGGCTTATGGCTACTGATTATTGTTTTATGGGCTAGAAATAGTGTAAGGACCGAGAATTTACTCCACAATTTGTACGCTTCAAATTTTCAAAAGAATCTCTCTTCTGTAAAAGTTATTTGTGTATTACATATCTTGAAAATCTTTTGGAATACAATTTTCAAAATTAGATTTTCAGAATAGAATTTTCGAAATATATATGAAATGCATTTTGAACAAACTTTTTGGAATAGAATTTTTGAAACAAACTTTTTGATACAGGTTAAGCACGTTTTAGAATGTGTTTTTCGAAACGAGTTTTTCTTCATGTTCCGTCTGCAGTGGTGATGGTGGAAGTGAACAGTGACGGGTGGTGATGGGAATTTGCTTTTAATTATTCATTTATTCTGACTTTCTTGGCTAGTTGATTGGTTGATTATATCAATATTACAATGTTGTTTTTTATTTATTAAATAATGTCATGGTTAGCAATACGAGGGGAAATTTTTTGAGGTCAACATGGTATAGATAGTTTTAGCTATGACCTTCCTTGAACAAATCTGTTTTATATAAACTTGTTCATCCTTCTTTTTTTTCAGCAAAAAATAAATATATTGAAAATGGACAATTGGGTTGTTCCAACCTATACATAAGGTAATATATATAAAAAGAAAGACAAATTGTATTGATAGAGGATTATCTCAAGATTTCACACAAGAAGAACTTGAAGATGAACCTTTGGATTTTCTTTTAGAAATTAGTTATGTTCTATGTTTGTGGGGTTTGAGCTTTCTTTTATAAATTAGTTTATGCTTTTATGTTTTGGGCTTAGGCCTTTTTGTAGGGTTTTCAGGTTTTCTTAAACTTATGTGCCTATAAATAGAGGCACCAAAAACTGATGTGGACACTTTTAGTCATACATTGAATTTTATTTTATTAAAGAGAGGATTCTCTTTGTTCTTGGCTTACGCCTCCGGTTCTTATCAAAAATTAACATCTTTGTGGCGAATCTTCACTTGACTTATCAATATGCTAGATTGTGGCATCCTCCATCTCTGTCTTATTCCACGTTCTTTTCTGATTTATTCGTGTCGTCTCACTTGAGGATTCAAATTCAGAAATGATCGAACTCTTTCCTGGATAGGATTGTATCATTTGGTATCTAGAGCAAAGTTCTGATTTGAATTTTCTCTTCTGTCTTATTTTTCTGTCTATCATATAAAAAAAATTAAAATTTTTGAATGTTTGTGTGTTATGTGCTTTGTTTTGAATTTTGTTTGTTGGTTGAATTGTTAATTTGTCATATTTTTTTTTCTATTCTCCATTTAAATTGTGTATTTCTACATTTGATTTGTGGAAATTTTTTGTTTTTGTGTTTGAGATTTACAAGTGTACTTACATTGATTTACATGAGTCTGAGGGTTTAAAGGATAAATTGTTCAGTTTGTTTTTGTGTTGAACTACAAAAAAAAATTATGAATCACAGTCAAAAGGAAACAAATATATATTGAAAAAAAAGGATAAAAAAAAAGAGAGGTGGAGTTCAACACAAGCTTTTATTGCAATTTTATTTGTGATTTATTGATATTTACTTTCCATAAGTCTTTCTCTTAGAGTCTCTGTATTGTCTCCTTTAATTCTCTTTAGTAGTCCTATTATTTTCTAATTTTAATTTTCTTATTTTGAGTTTTAAAATTCCTTGAAGTTTTATCCAGAGTTTTGTATTTTCTTTAACCTCTTGAGTCAGGACTTAGATCTCGCAATGCTTTTCACTTTGTTTAGTCACTCTTTGCTTAAGCTACTGGAGTTCTTTGCCAAGCCCTAAAGGAAATTTGAGGGATAAAAGGCAAGAAAGTACATTTAAGAAAAAGCCTATAAGTGTGATACACAAGTGGAAAACTTAGTGAAACACTTAGAAGAGTGGCGAGGTCCATAAAAAAAAAACTTATTACTAACATATATTTTACAGGACATGTCTTCTTCCCAGAATAGTGATCCTTTATCACCTAAGACTGCGATAATTATGGTTATACTTGATAAGCTCACATTACAAATGAATCAAATGCAACAACAAAATCAATAACAGTTTGAAAGGCTCCAAAAGTCTAATGAAGATGTGAGCGTGATATTGGAGGGGGTGGAGAGAAGAAGAAGTAGACATGATGATTCAGGCCATTCTTCTCATAATGATGACGAGGAGCATGTGTTTAGACCAAGGAGGGGCCAAAGACGAGAGGCATTTAGGAACCACATGCTTAGGAGGGATAATGATGAAGAGGAGCATGATTTTAGACCAAAGCGAGGCCAAAGACGAGAGGAGTTTGGGAACCACACACCTCGAAGAGATAGGATGTGGAGGAAGATTATAACTCCTAAATTTAATGGAGCTAATGACTCGGAAGCCTACCTGACATGGGAAATGAAGCTTCACCAAATCTTCAACTCTTACGATTATGAAGATGATGATAAGGTTCTTATGGCTTCCTTGGAGTTTGAAGGTTATGCTATGGATTGGTGGAATCAAATCACCATGGACATAGCTAGAAGAAGGCGATTGCCAATCTCTACATGGGAGCAATTAGAGGTAGCTATGAAGGAAAGATTTATGCCTCCTTATTATAAAGAGGAGATCTTCAACAAATTACAAAGACTTACACAAGGAAATAAGAGTGTTGAAGAGTATGTTCAAGAGATGGAGGTAATCTTGATGAAAGTTGAAGTGGAAGAACCACCTATGGCTACAATGGCTAGATTCTTGAATGGATTAAATAGGGAGATTCAAGTTGTGGTGGAAATGCACCATTATGAGACTTTGGAAGATCTTATTCACCAAGCCACTAAAGTGGAACAACAACTTAAGAGAAGAAACGCCTACAGGAAGTCATCCTCCTCATGGAGAGATAAGGAGAAATATAAGAGGAAGGAAGTTACATCTGCCATTCCTCAATCTAGGGAGAAGGAGTCTTCAAATGGTAAAGTAACTTCTCAATTTAATAATGATGATTCTTCACGTTCTACTTCAAAAAAATGTTTTAAATGTTTAGGTAGAGGACATATAGTAGCCGAATGTCCCAATAGAAGAACTGTGATGTTGTTGGAAAATGATGAGTACATTGGTGAGCATTCTGCAAGGGAATCATATGAATCATCTAGCAGTGACGGGGAGGAAAGAGAGTGTGAAGTACCACCTTTGGAGGGAGATCTCTTGATGCTTAGAAGATTGTTGGGTAGTATGAATAAGGAGTTAGATGACACCTAAAGAAGAAATATTTTCCATTCTAGATGTATTGTTATGGGAAAGGTGTGTTCACTCATCATTGATGGTGGAAAGTTGTACAAATGTAGCAAGTAAACGGCTAGTGGAAAAGCTTGGTTTAGTGACATCTATGCACCCTAGTCTTTATACTTTGCAATGGTTGAGTAAGGATGGAGAATTGGTGGTAGATAAGCAACTAAACATGCTTTCTCTATAGGTAAATATGTTGATGAGGTAGTATGAGATGTGGTACCTATGGAGGCGAGTCACTTGTTGTTGGGGAGGCCTTGGCAATATGATAGAATAGTAACCCATGATGCTCTAACCAATAAGTATTTTTTCCTGTTTAAGGGGCAGAAGGTGTCCCTAACACCTTTATCTCCTAAAGAGGTTTGTGAGGATCAAATTAAGATGAAAGTGAAAAGAGAGCAAGAGAGAAAAGAAGGAAGAGAGAAAATTCCAGAAAAAGGCAAGAAAAAGGAAGGTAAAAAAATAAAGAGTGATAAAAGCCTTTTCTTGAGAAAGAAAAAGATAAATAGAGCGCTGATTAAGAAACAACCCTTATATTTTCTTATGCCTAACAATATTTGTCTCTCTTCTGTGCAAGCTTATTTGTCTTTAAGTATGGTCTAAAGAAGTATGATTATGTCTTTCCTAAAGACATCCCTCATGGTTTACCTCCTAAAAGAGGTATTGAGTATAATATAGATCTCATTCAGGGTGTATCCCTTCCTAATAGGCCAACCTATAGGAGTAAACCAGAAGAAACTAAAGAGTTACAGAAGCAAGTAGAACAACTTATGAGAAAAGGATCGGTTTGGGAAAGTTTGAGTTCATGTGTTGTTCTAGTAATTCTAGTACCCATGTAAGATAGATTAGGGAGGATTGCAATGACTACAAAGCCATCATGTATATCATTATAAGGTGTGTATTTGACCCGGGTGGACCTTTCAGAATTCGGGTCGAATTCTCTACAAACAAGGGAGAATGATAAAGAATCTTCAAGTGAGACAAATTTGACGACAATTTCTCTTTAAGAAGGATGGTATGATAGAAGACTATCTCCTAAACTTCAAGTGGTACAAATTTGAGGATAAATTCTTTTCAAGAAGGAGGGAATGATAGAGGACTATCCTAAGATTCCATACAAGAAGAACTTGAAGATGAACCTTTGGGTTTTCTTTTAGAAATTAGCTATATTCTTTGTTTTTGGGCTTTGAGCTTTCTTTTATAAATTAGTTTATGCTTTTATGTTTTGGGCTTGGGCCTTCTTGTAGGGTTTTTAGGTTTTCTTAAACTTATGTGCCTATAAATAGAGGTACAAAAACTGATGTGGAAATTTTTAATCATATATTGAATTTTATTTCATTAAAGAGAGGGTTCTCTTTATTCTTGGCTTAGGCCTCCGGTTCTTATCAAAGATTAACATCTGTGGTGAATCTACACTTGACTTATCAATCTACTAGATTGTCACGTCCTCCATCTCTCTCTTATTTTGCGTTCTTCTTTAATTTATTCGTGTCGTGCCACTTGAGAATTCAAATTCAGAAACGATCATACTCTTTCCTGGATAGGATCGTATCAGGTATCAATATACTACTCCCTTTCTAAATGATGCTGCAAAAAACATTATAATGACAACAATTTCATTGAAGACTAAGCTTTACATTGTAGTTCAGGGAATATCCAATTAAAGGTTAAAGAAGATTGATCACCTTTTCAATAGAAAGTGTGTCACGGTTGAGGATGACAAAAACGTGCTTTCCACTGCAACATCAACATTTGCGGGGTTTCTCCCTTCATGCATCTCCTCCCACTAGCATTCAAAGAGAACCAATGTGGATTTTGAAATAAAAAAAATAAAATAGAAAGTGGCAATGACACGTCAGGTTATGAGAGAAGTGGTAAGAATTGGTGTGTCACTATATCATTTTCCATATATTAATTATAATATAATATATATTGTAGAATGAAATGAAAAACAGATGATGTAAATTAAACTTGTGAAGGGTTATCCTATAAGTCATTAAAACTACCATACAATTGAAGGGTTGTGTTAAAAAATTCTCAAATTTTATAAATAGATCATCAAATTTAGCATGAAATGAATGCATTGATATTGGAAAAATCTTTAAAATTTCTATTAGTTAGATGGGTAAGATAAGATTTTAAGAATACAACTTTTCTAAAATATCCTCTATCGCCATCATTTAGGAAAAATGTCAGACATAACATATAAAAACTAATAAATAAGAAGTTGAGAATGAAACATATTGATCTATAAACATATAATAAAGAACATGAATTCAATTCATGTGAATTGCAGTGCAACCAAATTTTGTTATTATAGAATAAATGCAATATATGCTCAAAACTCATTATGTCCATTAATTCTAAGAGTTGATTAGCATGGTGACTTTCTTCACTATAGATAATGGTGCTTCAGGGTAGGGGTTTCTTATTCTACCCTCATAAGTTTAGTAGAGGCAATTTACTTTTCGCCCCATAGTTTTATATCTGCACTCCTAACTTTTTCTATCATTCCCATTTTGAATTTTTTACTAAAATAGACCACTTTTTAAATGTTATAAAAATATGATAAGCATTCTTTTATTAAGTATTTTTTCCATTGAACACAACATAATCACTTCAGAAAGCATAAAAAATAAGTTAGTTGTTATGAAAGTTAGTAAAAAGCACCACCAACAACCTTACTTAAGGGTGAAAATAAGTACACCACTATGAATTTTGCACCTGTATTTGACTGTTGTGAATGTTACAAAAATATGTTAAGCATTGTTTTGTCAAGTATTTTTTTCCATTGAATGCAATAGAATCATATAATCCACATATATTGAAAGAAGGTTTTTTATTTATCGAACAAAGTTTAGCATTCATTGTATATAGAAAATAGCTTGGCTAAATAACAACATCAAACACTAAAAGTTAATGTTTCTAATTCAATCCCCATAATGGTGTCCTGTTCCACGTCGGGGTCGCTGCTTGTTTCGAGTGGGTTCTTCCTTTGTTTGGACTGTCAATGTGCTTCTTCCTCTAAAGGTGGTGGTTCCTCTTGTTGTGCACGTTCTTCACCCTAATATGCATCAAATGAAAATACAGTGGTTGTGTGGTGCTTTGAAATGGAGCATACGTACTCCCAACCCTATTATCAAAGTTTGTTGGATGAATATATTACATGTAAGTATTGGCAGAAGGCGGGGTGCTAAGATTAGAAGCAAACAAGTTACACGAAATCAGTTAAACTCAATGCAAATAACCATCTTGGGTCTTCCATCGTAGGTTGTGCTAAAGGTGTCATGAATTGTGCATCGTGTGGGTTATAACAATTATTTCCATATATGAATGTGGTTTGTGGCGATGACTTTTGTGTTCTTTGTTGTTGCTATTGTGGATGATAATAATTAGCTATATTTGGAAACAATGTTTGTGATTGTGTATTTTGTTGTGCACAAGGATCCAACAATAGTTAAGGTGCTAACAAGCAATGTATGGAATTTGCCATGTACCATTTTATATATTCTCGAGTATGGAACAATGGTTCGTGCATTGGATGACCAGACAATGTTAGTTCTTGATGATTGTTCCACATGTTACTCCATTTTGCATGTTTAGTCTGCCAATGTTTGTCGGGTCGCCCTCGTATGCCAACTTTTAAAGTTTGTCCAAGTTGTTAGGCACATTAAGGGTGTCTTGAAAAAACCAAATTGAATCTTCACTTTATTAGATTCATGTCATTCAAAAATTGCAAAACAAATAATGGGAATGCATGTTGTCCATAATTCAACATCCTTTTATGCTTGTGGTGGGATTAATGTTTCAAATTCTTTGTATGGATTCGATATAAACTATAGTATATGGTTGTTTTTGCACCAATAGTTAACACGTATGCATGGAATTTGACATAATATTTTCATGTTTGCATTACCTTATTAGATTGTATGTGGTCAATCATGGACCAATATCCCAAAAGGTCATTGTGAGGGACACTTCTGAAGTTCAAAACTATACCGCCACTCCATCTACAAAATAGGGGGTACAAAGGTTGTTGAGAGGAAATAGGTGTGATGTAGGGCATGCAATGCCATGCCAACAATTGTAGAAGCGATGCACAACCACCCATTGTTTTTTATGTGGCTTTTGCTGCCCTGCATAATTCCCTATATAATAAGCATAAATCCAACTATATTGTCTAGTTCTGCACATATTAGTCAAGAATAATAAGTACATAAGGTGAACTTTGTTACTTGTTTTATCAAGCATGATAACTCTGCCAATCAAAGCAAGTTTGTATGCTTGACAATAGACGTATAAGTCTTGTTTTGTGGGTTCATCACCTAGTTGGACAATACTTTGTCTGAACCATTTTAGTTTTACCTATGAACCAATCAATATTTCACCTTTGATTAGTGTTACACCTAAATATTTGTTGCAAATTTCCTCCCAATCAAAAATTGTGGGCCTAATAATCTGTTCACCATTTGCAATTGTCATAAATGGTTTTCATGCCTCATGTAATCTCAAATTCAATCATGTGCGTTCATTGAGTAATATTCAATCTCAACCATTGAATTAAAGCAGTTGAGTAAGGAGTGCTTTGTGTGACATTGACAAAAGCCTGCAATAATCATAAATGGATTGCAGAACTCATGTAGTGTGAAACTCAATCTTGTGCATTCATCGAGTAAGATTCAATCCCAAGCCTCGAATTAAAGTATGTGTAGTAATAAGTGTTGTGTGACTTTGATAATATCTCTAGTTATACAGTAGTCCTACTTTTTTTTTCATTTAATGTATCTCAAGTTACACACTGGTTTTGCTTATTTTTTTCATCTAACTTACGTGTAGTTACACAATGGTCTTGCTTATTTCTCTATTTTCATTTTATTTATCTCTAGTTACAAATAGGTCCTACTTCTTTTTATCATTTAATTCATTTCTAGTTATAGATTGGTCATCCTATTTTTCATTTTATTTAATTTATGTCCACTTATATCTCAAGTATTCAGCCTAGGTCGGGTCAGCCTAACTTATATCGAATCTGGTAAACTTAACCATATAAATGACAACTCTCACGCACATGCCGGAAACAACACAAGTACACGACTTGAGCCACCATGAAATCAAACTCATAACTGAATAAGGGCTAAGGTAACAGCAAAGCAGTCAACCTAGGACAGTGTGCGGCCAAGGATGACATCTGACAAGCTAAGAAGTAAACGGATCATACCGCTCTCGAAGACTTAGTAAAATGGAAGCCCCCGCGTTCGATAGGCCTTAAGGGCCTGGATTAGGGCCCAGGCCCACTCACAGCCCAAGCTAGAGCCCTAGTCAAGGTCCAGCCCACGAGATAACTAGACATCATTAATGCTCTATAAATACGCGTGGACCCCAGTAATTAAAGGTACGCATTCATTAATCACTGATTTGACCTTCTGAGAGTTTTGACTTACTTGAGCTTCGGAGACTCTTCTGCAGGTAACCCCCCTGGGTCCAAGCTGACATGTATCAACCAAGGAGAAGCCAACTGAGGAGATAGCGGACTACATGGTAAGGTGACGCTTGTGCCTAACTCATCTTATTTGTTCTCTGCAGGAACAATCTTGTTTATTTCTCTATTTTCATTTTATTTATCTCTAGTTACAAACAGGTCCTACTTCTTTTTATCATTTAATTCATTTCTAGTTATAGATTGGTCATCCTATTTTTCATTTTATTTAATTTATGTCCACTTACACACTGATAACTCAATTTCTATACCTTCATATTGAAGCTTATTGCACTCACTTGCCATTTTAGTTTCCTTTATCTTTCAATCTTAGCTTAAAAATGTGATATTTTAAGTTGTTTTCAGAAGCTGCAGTATCGCCTGACGGTATTCATTACCGCCCGGCGCATCTTAAAGGACCATTTTCCACTGTCACGTTCCCGCCTGGCCCTACCCTACTGCCACCAGGCGCTGGCGAAAAAACGCTGATTTTTCAGCATTGACCTTTGCTGCTTGTTTTGATCATAACTTTCTCTACAGGTGGAAAAAGTGAAAAAGAAGAGAAACCATCTTACTACGGAAGTGGAAAAAATTTACTCACCATAACAAAAAGCTACTGACCATAACAACAAAAAATACTCTTGGGAACTCGACTTCCGTTGTGAAAAATTCACTTAAAGAATGGAAGTCTACTTCCGTCACACTAAAAAAAATTCACTTCACTGGAAGGTCACTTCCGTTTTAATCATACACTTCCGGAAGTTGACTTCCGTTTCACACATACATTTCCGAAATTCGACTTCCGTATAAGGGAAAAAATAATTTGACTTCCGTAGAAGTTCACTTGTCTTCTGGAAGTTGACTTCTGTTTTACATATACACTTCCGGATGTCAACTTCCGTATATGGAAAAAATAACTTGAGTTTCGCACAAGTTCACTTTTGTTTCGGAAGTCAATTTTGGAAGTCGACTTCTGAAATGGCTGCATGAAAAATGACTTCCGTAAAATGTAGCATGAAATATTAAAAACACAGCTCAGTTTTTTCTTATTTTTTTCACCTATAACATTTACCTCAAACATAAACTTATCAAATATAAACTTATATTCTAATGCGCGTACCTTTTTCTGTGAAGAAATGAAGCAAATGATGAAATACGTGTGGACCCTCAACTGAAAAATTCACACCTCAACCACCAACGAAATTTCTTCTTTTGAAGTGCAAGTGAAAAAGTGAAAGTGAAAGAATTGCAGAGCAAGTGAAAGTGAAAGAAGAGGGGGTGCAAGGTAGTTAATTCACGCAACCAACTAACTTTGTCAGTTCATAATTGTTTAATTATTGTGTCTACCTAATTAATTTTTTTTATTTAATTTTCCAAGGGCATAAATGGAAGAGCATGAATATTTGGAGGTGTAGAAGATATATTGGGGGTGCAGGAAGAAACCCCCTCCTTGATGTTCTAATGCCACACCGCTGAATACACCTCACATTAGTTAGTTTTTGTTTGTTTGATTTGGGCTTTTTTTTTTCATTCACAACACCTCTCACATTCCTATGTACACCACACATCTTATTTTTGGGTTGGGCCATGTATTTATTTCCTGCACCACATTTCGGGTTGCACAACCATATATATATATATATATATATATATATATATATATATATATATATATATATATATATATATATATATATATATATATATATCTTTCTTTTTCTATCTCT
>Ga0214544_1005160_pt1 | contig 25618 bp, 14 predicted proteins | sample CNSS3metaG_FD_160074 | JGI IMG/M metagenome (GOLD analysis project Ga0214544, IMG submission 160074) | Root nodule microbial communities from cowpea collected in UCLA plant growth center, Los Angeles, California, USA - CNSS3 | ecosystem: Host-associated > Plants > Roots > Nodule | place: USA... | reverse complement strand
AAAAAAGTTAAAAAAAAAAAAAAAAAAAAAAAAAAAAAAAAAGATATATATATATATATATATATATATATATATATATATATATATATATATATATATATATATATATAAGATTACTTAATTAATTGTGAATATTTTAACAATTTAAACGATGATTGAGATATGGTGGGGACGAGTATTATGGCGGGATATGTACATCCTCATCCCCATCCCCATACTCAATTGAAAAAATTGGGAATTCCCCATACCCATACACATACCTAGTCAATGCAAAGATTCCCCGTCAAAATGGGGACGGGTTCGGGTAATACCCACAGGGACGAGTTTATTTGCCATCTCTAGTACTAACACAGTTAACTTTACAAACTCCTCAAATATGATCCTCTTTCATATCATGGTCTCATATGTGAAGCCTCTTCAACTCTTACCACCTTATTGTCCTCTATGTGGATGTGAGTTTGATATAGTGGAGTTAGGATAGTACCAATCACAAATCTCCTTAAATACACTTGACCTCATCCTAGATTAACATTTCACATTTCCCCTCGAAAAAAAAAAAGTTAACGTGACAACCATGACACACTAAACTTTCACAAGTAATGTCATGCATGTTAAAGAGATGTAAGTGAATTTGTCATATGACTCTATATAGATACTCTATTTATAGTTTAACTGTTTTACTAATAAAATATTCATTTTTTCTGGTCTTTACAAACATAGTTTAACTATTTTTAACACATAACACAATATAAACTACTTCTAGTATAAACAAAACGTCACAGGGTTACCACCTAGTGGCAAAACAATTTTGATAAGGATTTAGAGTTTTCTCAAGTTTACATTATTTACACACATACAACTTCTAATAAGTAACCCAATATGTCATATTTATTATTATGACATCAAATTTAATTATCCATCTTTTACTCTCACAACATAAAGAATCAACACTTCAGTCATGTTCCCAAAAGACTCATCAATTTAACATGTTTCAAATCATATATTTTAACTAAAAATTCACTAAACCAGTCCAATACTCGTAAATTCACAATTTCACAAAATTAAAAGTTTCAATCAACTTCACATCTGATGTGAGAATATAAAAAAAAAAAAAAAAAAAAAAATATATATATATATATATATATATATATATATATATATATATTAATATTAAAAAGTTAAAGGTTTAATATGGTTACTCCATAAATCGTTTCTCAAAACCCCTTCCAATTTTAATTCGCACAAGCTAGATTCTTCTATCCTTCTTCATTCTTCCTCAAAAATTTGATTTTCTTCCTTGTTTTCTTGAAGATCCAATGTCATAGAAGTGATTAGTCCGAAGGGTTCTACCATATAATTCGATTTCATCTTATAAGGTAAGTTCAAGTTTTTACCATCTTTGTAAAACTAATATGTTTTCTTATACATGTAGTTTTTCAGGACTACATGTAATTTATCTGTTTCCTAGATGAAACTTCATCTCGTCGTCATTCTAAAATTATGTCTTGATTATTGATAAGACTTTTTGTTGTGTAATTATAACAATTCTAAGTGGTGGAACCGTGTAGGGAAAAAATGATGAATATATCGAAAATGGTAGTTAAATTCCTTTCAAATTTTAAAATCATATGATTAAATTTAAATATTAGGGTATGAATCTGTACTTGCATATTGACTTAAATATGAGAAAAATAAGAAATTATTTAAGAAGTATTTCTGATAAAAAAGATATATATATATATATATATATATATATATATATATGAAAAATTCTGCATTCTGGTTTATAAGTTTACTTTTTTGAATTAACATTTTCTAAAATTTAACTATTTTTTTATTTGATAGTTATATAACTAATTATTTAATTACAAAATAAATAAGAACTATTAACAATAAAATTAAAAAAATCATTTTAATTCTATAATAATAATAATATTATTATTGTTTTTTGTTATCATAAAAGATCCATATAAAACATGTAAACGTATTTTTACTAGTTTAATATTATTACTAATAATAATATAATTTAGTTTTGTGTGTCGTAAACAAAATAAAGATTTCTTAGTAAATTCTCCATTTTTATATGTGTAGTATGCAATAAAAGAAATTCAAAATAGAAATCGGTCTTGTGATTTACACAATTGTATTGTACCGTCCCGTTTATACAACATCACTCTATACATATCAAACGAAGTCGAAAGACAAAAAGAATAATATTTCAACGTTTCTATTTTCTTAGATTAAATTCTTAAAAAATCCTATATAAAATTGAATCATGAAAGTAAATGTAGTTTTTAAAGACTGAGACAAATTACCACATAAACAAACTATTCAACAATCAGCTAAAAGTGACTAAAGTCAGTTCATTTAAAAAATTCGGAGACTAACAAAAGAAGAAAAAAAATGGAAGACAAAAAAGTTACAGATTTAAAGGAGTATATTTCAGTTTAATTTATATATTGAAATATATTTATGTATTTTTAATCATGTAAATAAATATACAACTTATACAATATATTCAAAAACTAGACATAAATGTTAAATAGTTAAAAGAGTTTATATCATAGTTATTGCAGTGAAATTTATATATAATGTTTCAAAATTTAGGCTCACTAATGTATTATTGGTTTGGTCAATCATATATTTAGTCAATAGAAAACATTCTACATAGTCCTTTGTCACTATAATAAACTGAAACTGAATATTTAGTGACATAATAAATTCAATTAATTTAATTAAGATAGATTATTAATAACTCTCACACACACACCATATTAAAACATTAAAATTTAATCTTAAACCTCATCATCCACTTATATATATTAGTTTGTAACGGAGAAATTCCAACCCTGTATATAAAGTTGGAAAGTGTTATATATAATTAAATATGAAATAGGTTGATATGGTTATCATCTCCTAGAGAAGAGATATGAAGAAAAGAATCATATTCCCATTTCTGTTATCTGTTGTGTACCTTTCATGCAGCAAATTTGAAGCACTGAGGATGGATCTTATCACCAAACATAAAATATTTAGCCTATATTATAAGCAAAACTGGTCTGAGCTGAAAAAGCCCTTAAGTGGTGTCCTTATAAAATGGAAAGGTGATAAGGCCATGAATGAGTTTTTGTAAATTTTGTAAAGAATGTGTGACTTTGATGGGTTGTTACTGTTATTGATATGATATACTATTGTTACATAAACAGCCCTTGAGTTAAAAGTGAAATGCTGTAAGAAAAAAACTTTGTATTGTAGTTGAGTGCAAAGGTGAAGGATAGGGACTGGACATGATAAGGCGTTTAGCATCTCAAAGCAATAGCAGCACGTGACAAGAACACCGCAAGATGCACCAACGCCATTCCAATGTTTCCTGTGCTTCTGAAAATAAAAGGACAATGCATGCAAGAGTGTGAACAGAATCCTTGCTCACGTGAGTGAATATGTCGTGCCACCTCATGCTTTTATTATCCATGATGTCTGATCCACTGACACCACACATTTCGAAATAACACACCTCCCTAGCTCCAAATTATAGGCTGAATATTAATCATTGGATTACTTCTTATATCATTGACATTAGCTTCAACTAATCCCACTATTAATTATTAATTTCCACTACAGTTTGCCATCGTGCTTCTTTAATCTTATTTAAGTGTTTTTGTAACATGACTATGTCTGTCCTACTGTAATTTTCTCCATTTTTATCCCCCTCTCTTTGACAACAGCAAAAAAAAGTGAGAGAGAGATAAGTGATAGAGACTTGACGCAACATATTCGTGGTGCAAGATCAGTATTAATAGATGCGAACCCTTCAATCTGCAGATGTAGATTTGGAAAAAAGGAAGTAGGGCTTGCATAGTTGAATTCCTTCGGCTACCTCAAACCATGGCCGACCCTGCCGGATTCGTCTCCATTACAAAGCCAATCACCCATGTCATTTTCGACATGGATGGTCTTTTACTAGGTAATGCCATGCACACCTTGCTGGTTCTTTTTCAGACCACATGTCTATAACCATAATGTCCCTTTATTCATGATTTAGTACAACTTCATTCTGCTGGGTCCAACATTGGAGTAACATTTTCAAAGTCACTCACTTTTTTTGTTGTTGATGATTGTGTTGCAGACACAGAGAAGTTCTGTAATGAAGTCCAGGAGATCATACTTGGTAGATACAACAAAAGCTTTAACTGGAACGTGAAGGTGAAGATGTTGGGGAAGAAAGCATTGGAGGCTGCAAGGATCTTTGTTGAGGAAACAGGAATTAGTGAATTTCTGAGTGCTGAGCAGTTCCTGATTGATAGGGAGGACATGCTGCAGGTTTTGTTTCCCAAAAGTGAGCTTATGCCAGGTATGTGGGTTGAACACCCTTACCTTCTTAATTATCCTAAGATTGACCAAAAGACCAAAGTCGTAGGTTGCTACACTTACAGTACCGTTGGATCAGGATCCTTCCATGAGACAAGGAGAATCTAAATCTCACGCCGTTTGTTAATTATTTTTTTAATATTTTATATTAAAAAAGTAGTTTATGATAGAGATTCGTCTAGTTTTGAGAGAAGACACGTGAGGATTGTAGACATGTGATGAGTGAGAGGAAGGAGCTTTGACCAGGCACCACAAACTGAGTTTTTTAAAAGAGGCACACCTACTCATTTTCTTAAAAGATTTGAACCCTTAAATAATTTAAACACTCTTATCCGATTTTGAAGGACAATTTTTTTCAGGTGCAGAGATGTTCACCCTGTTCCCAACCCCCTCAATATATCATGTGTTCACACTGAGTTTAGATGGGAAGATATATATTTTTTTAATTATTTTCAAGGTAATAATAGATAAACATCCTAACTTTTATTTAACATCAAAAAATATTTTTATTTTTAAATATAAAATAATTTAGAATAAATGAACTTAATTTTTTTTATTAGATGTGAAACACCCTTACTGAACAGTTTGTATTAATTATATTTTGACATCAAATTATAACTCTGGATTTTAGAAAAAAAAAATGTCCGCCATAGAATAATTCAACATAATTTATGGTGAATCTAATAAGAGACACTCAAACTCGACATGCTTAATATACAAATTCTGAGTGGTATGCACTATCACCATGTTTATATTTTGATGTCTTAGTGATCTATTATAGGTGCTGGTCGTCTAATGAGGCATTTACATGCCAAAGGAATTCCAATTTGTTTGGCAACAAGGTACCCTTCAATCATCTTTTGTTTATGATCTACTTATTTTGAAGGATTTATTGACGCTTGTTCTAACACTTCCCTCACAGTTCTCACAAGCGACACTTTGAAATAAAAACTCAAAGACATCGAGAACTATTTTCTCTGTTGCATCATGTTGTTCTTGGCGATGACTTTGAAGTTAAGCATGGCAAGCCTTCCCCAGATATATTTCTTGCAGCAGCCAAGAGATTTGAGGTGATGAAAGTGGACAAAATCATCTGCAAATTAAACAATGTAATGATTTTCATTGACCCTGAATTGTTTGTGAACAGGATGGACCGATAGATCCTGGTAACATTCTCGTTTTTGAAGATTCACCCTCTGGAGTTCTTGCAGCTAAGAGAGCAGGAATGTAAGAGAATTCAAACATTGAACAATGTAGTTTCATGTTTAAACATATCGATGAATTGTACGATTGGAATATGATGTTTAATTGGTAAATGTTTGGTGGTTAGGTCTGTTGCTATGGTCCCTGATCCAAGGCTGGACAAAGGTTTTCAGAAGTTAGCAGATCAAGTTTTTAACTCACTATTGGACTTCAACCCAGTGGAGTGGGGTTTGCCTCCCTTTTGAAGATACCAATGGAAGATGGATGAACTTGGAATTCTGTTACTGTTTTGCTTCAGTCACAGAATGTTTCATATGGTTTTTAGAACTACTTTTATGAGTTAATCTGTTTTTTGTTGAATAATTGGACCCCTGTTGACTATCCCTTGCACATTGTGTTCGTGGAAAGATGTTCAACCGTAAGTGGGTCTCAAATGTTGCCACTTCAAAATTTCCGCTTTATGTTCTGTGCTCGTGTTTTTTCTCTTCTTAAGAATTCCATCCTAAAATTTTTGTGTTCAATTCTGCATAATTCTTTCTTCTTCATCTCTATTTTTATTCTGATTTGATTTTGTCCATATATGCTCTGATATCATTCTAATTACAAAACAAAAGAAGATAACAAGTGAAAAAGAAAAAAACAATTATAATATTAACCCTAACAAGTAGTTTAAAAACAATAAACACAAATATATAAATATAACAAAACATTAAAATTAAATTATTCTCTACTATGTGTATAATATTATTTAATAATTGATACATATATGATATAAGAATCCATCGTTCTTTAAAAGATAATAAATAATACCACCGTGGACTTGGTGAATGCTCCTATATAACTTGGTGAATGCTCCAGCACTCTGCAGTTTCAAACAGAAAACCAATTGAATTTTGGAATTCTTCTTTAACCAACACGACGAAGGTCTGTATAAGAATCGAAATATAAATTCGTTCATACTTCGTTTGACTGAAAATGGATAATACAAGTAATGTTTTGATGTTTTATTAAAATATAAAAGAAATAAAAAATATAACATTTTAATAAGTCCAGATTTTCCTTCTAAATACACTTGATTACAAAAAAAATTAGGTTAGTTTTTTAATTTTAATTGATTATTTTTTACCTTTTCCAACTTTTATGTTGTCTTCAAATAATTTCTGAACCAAATACATAATTTTTTTTTCTTAATGTTTTAAGGCATGTTTTAAAGAAAAAAAATATTTTAGAAAAAGTAAAATTATATTTTTACGAATGATTTCTTGCTTTTTATTAAAAATTTGAAGCCTCACATAAAAACGTTTGTTTTTTTTTATAAATTTAGTCAGTGCTAAAATTCATTTCATTTTTTGAAAAAAAAAAGTTTTCAAACAAACTTTATACTGTATTTTCTAAAATTAAAAGAAAGTCAGTGTTTTAAAATGTTTTTTTATTAGAAATCATATTTAAAACAATTGATTTTTTTAAATATTTTTTAATCGGCGTTATATGAGTGTTTTTTTTGTTAAATTTATCTATTTCAGCAATTTAAATAAAAAAAGTACTCAGAAATGCAAAAATTCCTGTGTATGAAAAGGGAAATCCAGAATAAATAACTAGTCCGAATTAGATTCCCGCAATAACAAAAATTGATATATTTGCATCGAGCAAATCAAGGACGAAGATCTCAACCCGCGGTTGTAGATCTGACACTGGAGAAGAAGTTTGCACTGTTCCTTCAGCTTCGTCACGCAATGGCCAATCTCTCCGGTGTGGTCTCCGTTAGAAGGCCAATCACCCACGTTGTTTTCGACATGGACGGTCTCTTGCTCGGTATTCCATCAATCTTTAATCATAGCGTGCCACATTCTTGATTACCAACATGATTTTTAGACACACATACATACACTATTATTGTTTACTGGCAATGCTCTTATTTTGTGATTGTTATGTTGGGTGATGTTTCTGCTGAAACCTTCTGTTCATTTGGAAATTCGATACCGTTGCAGATACTGAGAAGTTCTATACAGAAGTCCAGGAAAAGATACTTGCTAGATACAACAAAACCTTTGATTGGACCCTGAAGGCAAAGATGATGGGAAAGAAAGCAATAGAATCTGCTAGGATCTTTGTTGATGAGACTGGAATTAGTGATTCTCTTAGTCCTGAGCAGTTTCTGGTAGAAAGAGAGGATATGCTGCAGTCGTTGTTTCCCACAAGTGAGCTTATGCCTGGTATGTGGATTAACTAAAGGAGATTGGACACCCTTATCTAATTAACTTAAAGATTCGTGTGGCTATAAACCATGGTCTGGTCTGGTCTGGTCTGATGGAAACTGGAACTAACATACATACATGGGACGATGGAGCTTATGTATGTATCTCTTGTAGATACTTGGTTTGTTCTAACTTCTAAACATTAGTTCTTCACGGAGGGATGACCTGCTTATTTGTCAACGGTTACTAAATTTTTTATTTTGTTTTCTTTTGTTTAAATATACCAGTATGAATTAGTTACCTGAAGTTTGAAAGTACAGAAATCTGTCTGATGATGATGATGATGATGATGATCATCTATTCAGTATGACTCCTGTGAATGTTTTTGGCTTATTTCTATAAACTTCTTGGTAATGTTATCAAGATAAACCCTTTTCTTCTTCTTTCAACACGTTTCATGACTAAATTGGTGACTTAAGCTCTCATGAGAGGTGTTTGGAATTATATGGTGCTTATATGAACTTTTAAAAATAGGTCATAACTCCTAGAAGATCTTTTGAGCTTATTTCTGTAACCTTCTCGGTGAAGATTATCAAAATAGAATCCTTTTAACTTATTCTGACGAGTTTCAAGGCCAAATTTATGCCATAAACTCTTATGTGACAAGATTATTGAATAACTACTCAATTAAATCTTTTATCGAAACACATCCTAAAGCTTAATTGAGTAACTGTTTAATTAAGCTTTTTTACCCAAATACACACTGAATATTTAATTAAATATTTGAATGTCTTAATGCCTTACAGAAAGCTTTTAAAAACAACTGATGCATGTCTTATTATGTACCTGTGTCTTATTATTAAACGAGTTCATCTCATCACCTTTATTGATCACAGAAACTCATTCAAATATGTAGGTTCCACTAGTAGCTTGTCATTCTCAATGTAGAGAGACAAATAAAACGGGTTGATTTGTGTTTTACAATAATCTTTTAGAAAATATAATTTTGGAAAACTGAAAATCATTTTTAGGTAGAAAAACAAGTTTACACCAAGGGATAACGTCAAGTTTTTTTCCTGTGAAACCATCTGACAGTGGACACACTTAAAGGATGACAGTCTCTTAGAAAAACAGAGTTTACTATACACAAAACTATGTTTCCTTCATACACAGGTTAGGAACAGTAAAATATATACAGATAAAAAGAAGAAAAGGGGAAACAAAATTTTACTTTGGACTATGTTCAAATAAATTTGAACAATAACTTCGGCAGCAATCTCTTTTACTTTAGAGCAAGTAGGATGTTTTTAAATTTGTAAAAATAGTTGTTGGAGGAAGTCTTCAGTTCTTCAGAAGAGAAATTTTATTTTAATGCTGAAGGCCATCGAATGCAGGCATTAAATGTTATCTCCTCGCAACTTGATAGTCAAATGCGTAAATAGGTTGTCTTAGAGAACTTCTTGTATTTTATCTGTGTATTAGGTAAAGTTTCCATTATGGTGAAATATATGCTTGCTTTCTATGAGCAATTGTCTTGTCCGCTATTACATTTATATGTTATCCATTTTTTTTTCGGATCTTTCACTCTTTTTATGTAGTAAATATGTAAATTTATTGGTTTGTTCTTCTTACTTGTTTCACCCTCTTCGTTTAAGTAGTTCAGTTATCTTTCTTCAGTCTTTGATTAATTAAGCTGTTGTTATGCTTAAAGTTTCACACTTGATCATCACTTTGCAGAATTGAACCTTTGAACTTGTAATTAATCTTTGTTTAATGTCTGCATTCTTGTTTAATATAATTGGGCATCTTCCATCCCTTTTATAGACAAACGTGGTAAAAACTTGAAAACATTCATCTCAAAATGGATGTACTTGGGTTGGGATGAGAAGAAATTATATGGTGATATATGTCTGCATCTCAAAATGGATCCTTGTTCAATATAATTGGGCATCTTCCATCAATTTTATAGACACCTCGTAAAAACTTGAAAAGATTCTTCTCAAAATGGGTCTACTAGGGATGAGAAGAAATTATATAGTGATATATGTGGATTGAACATCAGAACTTGTACCTTCTTTAGTGTAGTTATAAGTTTTGAATTCATAAAATTCTTATTAAATGTATTTCTATCATAATTCTGTAGCTGGTGGATGCTTTTGTGTGCTACTGATATTACTGGCTTGCATCTTATTTCAGTCTTCAAGTAGATTTGTTTTAAAATGCTTGTATTGGTTTGATGGTTACGTTATTGAAAATTTGTTTTTAAGGATGGATAGAATTCCTTCCTTGTGCCATTTTAGCTACATTATATTACTACATCTCAGAATATTCGGCATGGAAGTATTTTTTTCTCAAGAGATATTCTTCATTTTCAATTGGAAATGTGCATACTTGTCGTGTCAAAGCTCCCAATTATTCAAGATCCAATGTTCTTGTTAGGCATGGGTTCTCTAAGGGGTTTCCTCCACCCAGCGCACCCACTTACTTCATAAATTTGGTGTCATTGAACTATAATCATAGATCCCAAACTCAAACTCAGAAACTACCTTATGTGCTCAAAGATTATTGTTAACTAAACTAGTCATTTTATTGTGACAGCCTTAATCTGTAGCAAATTTGTCAGCCTCAATAGACTACACACACGCACACACTCACTCACTCAAATATACAAGTTACGTGTTATTTGCAATCATGTGTATTACTGATGTCATGTGCCATTTTTTTCTATCATAGGTGCCAGCCGTTTAGTCAAACATCTACATGCAAAAGGAGTTCCAATTGCTGTGGCAACTGGGTACACTTCAACCATCTTTTTTGTTTATTTGATTTTATTTGTTGTAAGCTATTTACCATTTATTTTATTTTTGTCGAGAGGAGGGGTTAAAAAGAAGATATTTATTACCTGCTATGCTAATATCTGTTTCTAAGGATTTTGCAAAGTGTTTTGACATTTGCCCCACAGTTCTCACAGGCGACATTTTGAATTGAAAACTCAAAGACATCATGAAATCTTCTCTTTGATGCATCATATTGTCCTTGGTGATGACCCAGAAGTTAAACAAGGGAAACCTTCTCCGGATGGATTTCTTGCAGCAGCCAAGAGATTCGAGGTATACCAATTTATGAATGTGGTTACTTCTTGACTAAATTGTCCGAAGATTAAAAGATTACAAATGCCATTTTTCTTTTCCTAGGTTGAATATGGGATTTGGTTTGTTTTACTATTGTATTTCTGACTTTGTTAAGTTTGTAGTTACCCATGGTGATGTTTTAGTTTATGATGAATTGATGTTCAACAGGGTGGACCAGTTGATCCTTGTAACGTTCTTGTTTTTGAAGATGCACCCTCAGGTGTTCTTGCTGCTAAAAATGCTGGAATGTAAGTGGATGAAAGCATTGAATGATATTTTATATTGTCATATTTTTAAATTTAAATGCAACAGACTGTGGTTTCCAAAATATGTCAGCATCTGATAGAATGGATAGATAATTTTGTGCAAGATTTAGCAGTTTCAGATCCTGCACTATTACTCGCGCGGTATGTGGTTACAAATGTCTGCATGATATATATATATATATATATATATATATATATATATATATATATATATCAATGTTCAGGCTGGAATTGATGAAATCCGTGTTCTGTACTCAACAAATTCTTCAACCTAACAATTATGACAAATTGCATCTTTCTATTGTATATATGTTATTAGGCTCTTTTCATTCTCACTCACTCTCTCGTATATTGTGTACACGACTCTGCACATATAATATCTTTATTACATGTATGTTTGAGGAGTAAAAAACGTGGCATATGAATATCGGAAGCTGGGTAACAGATTCCACTGTCTTGCATGTTGTTGCAATAGCTAAGTTTGAATGTTATTTAATTGCGGGTGGCGGTTGATAATATTTTACAAGCAAGATAGTCAGCGAAGCATGATTGCTTGTCACAATTTTCCTGTTAACAAAATGATATTCCTACCATTTATGTAACCTCTAGGTCTATTTTTATCTATAAAATTTAACATTTACTAGGTTATAGACTATGGCTAACCTCCAAGTTTCAAGGGTGATTGATTTCCCCCCTAAAAATCTCTCGTACTGTTTTGGTTTACTGATAGATAGAAATTAGCAGAGATGTTAGAAAATTCAAAACTGGAGCTAATTCACTACTTAGTTTTGGATCTTATAACTTTCCTCACAGCAACAGAACTATCAGTCTGACTGAGATGAGCAAGTAATAATATGATTTGAAAATGGTAAATCATTAGGTGACCAGATTCTACAGCGTGGTCCCTTATAACACCCATTCATGATGTTATTTACACGTTCCTATTTCTTATGATTCATCTCTTATCCATTAGTTACATATTATTATGATTAAACATGAACACATTGTTCAATTAGAACATCAGCTTCAATTTGTTAATCTTTTCTGGTTACGTATCATTCAGGTCTGTTGTTATGGTCCCTGATCCAAGGCTGGACAAATCATTTCACGATGCAGCAGACCAAGTTTTGAATTCACTGTTGGATTTCAACCCTAGTGAGTGGGCTTTACCTCCTTTTGAAGATAATGCTAGCTAGCTGAACTTAGTTTTCTCTTACTTGCCGTCCATTTTTACAGCGGACAAAAAGGGCTGCATTTGTTTTGTACAACTAAATGACGAGTGATTAATCCATTCTCATAGATTATAGAACCTTTATGTTATTGTTCTGGGTGAATTACTAAATCAATATCGATTTATGAGATCTTGAAAGTCCACATCGTATACATATTTCTCTCGTGGCATGAAGCGTAAAACGTGATTGATTCGGTTTTGTCACTGCATTAAACCTTTAACTTTGAAGCTAATATGGAGGCTCCATATTTAAAATTCTATTACTAGTCATTGGAAACAACCGGTTACCAAAAGTTACATCTGTTAAAGATGAACATATCTAGTTGTTAGCAGGTATGTATTACGTGAAAGGGAAACATGAGGAGAATATTTGTTAAACGGGAAACTATAATTTGCACATATGAACAGTTACACACTAACATATGTTACTGAATAACTCAATGTGTAAGGAATTTATACAATTTTTTTCATGAAAGTGACAATGTCAATGTTTATACTTGTCCCATTGCACGTGAATACCATATGCAAGCAATGAAAGGTGGTTTAAGAAAAGGATCGTCCTCACCCGCTATTAAAATTCATTTCAATCAAGGTCGATAAATACAAAGAATTTGTGTCCACAAACTTTCAATGAACACTCACATAAGAAAAATATAAAAAGGATAAATAAAGCAATTTTAAGAGTTAAAAATAATAATGTATGTCTTAACTATTATTATTTTTTTGGGAAAAATTAAGAAGATTTTTTATATTAAAATTTATTAAAAAACTTATTATACTTTATAATTTTTTTAATTTTTTTTCTATGAACATTAGGTCTTAGAAAAATTGTTTGCATTTGAGGAGTTTAATAAAGGTCTACCTGGAAAGCACTTTTAAGAAAAAAAATAATGAAAAAAAATTAGTTTATGCATAAGTTAATGGAACTTTTTTCTTCTCTTTTTTCTACAAAATTACAGATTACCAAAGCAGGTCCTGTTTTTCATATGGCTCAAGAAAAAAAAATTAGGGTAATTTGATTTTCCTTCTAATTATAAATTCGAGTTTTGCGTACAAAAATGTTTTCTATGAATTGTTAATATAAGTTTTTTTACGGTATTAATAAACAAAGTACTTATATTCTATTAGTGCATATACACTGCTCACTAAAAAAAAACTCGTTTAAAGAGTTACTTAACCATGTATGTTCCGAATTTAAATAAGAGAAATTTCCAAGAATGATGAAAAAAAAAACACACAACTATAACAAATATTGTTAAAATATGCTAAGAAGTTTATTTTCGAATATAACTTATTTCGAACCATGATTTTAAGATGTTCTATAAAGTCAGGTATGAGTTAAATTTGTGAATATCAACTTTAACGGCTATTGTAATTGTAAAAATGTTATATTGAATATTTTAGTAATATATAACAAATTTTAATAGCTCTACATATAAAAAAAAGTCATTTACTAACAAATAGAGATGTTAGGCATTTTCTTTATTAGTATAGCTTGTCTAAAACATAAAGTAACCTGTTGTTATAGACATCACTGGTCTACACTAATAATATAATGCATTACAAATAACCTCATATTTTATTTTCTAGCTAGACAAATATGCTAAAAAAAATTAATCCAACATCAAGACTCAATTTGAAAAAAACAATTCAATAAGTACAACATTTCAATAAACTAAAATCAATGTTTAAAAATAAAACATGTTTTGTGAATATTGAAAAATAAATTCAATTTTGGGATTATAGTTTTAAGACGCATGTATTGAAAAAAAGAAAAAAAAAAACAATAGCAAGAGATATAGATAATACACGCTATGGCGTATACATGAAATCAACCTTTTAGAGTTCAAATAACGAAAGTGTTTAACGAATATATTGAGGCTGGTCCTCATCAACTTGCTTTATTAGTTAAATGTTTAATTATACCAAAAGCTAATTAAACAAAGCAAGGTGTCTTAATTCTCTTTAATTAGTTGCTGTTTTACACCATTTGAATTTAAGGTTACTTTATCCTTTATGGGAGCAATTGCAACAGATAACAGTATAGAAAAAGTGATTATTGAATATCCACAAACCTAATCGACACCTACTGAGAAACATAAAAGATAATTATAGTAAAACATAGAAATCGTGAAAAATGACAAATCTTGATCAAATGTTCAGATAAATAAAATGTCCAAAAAAACATTGTTCCATTGAAGTGTCGAAAAAAAGCTCAAGTCAAGTGTATATATGTTTACTAGAGATAAAGTTGAACAAAATATAATGAAAATCATTCATCAACACTTGCTTAGAAAAACAATCCTCGTACATTAGGTTGAAAAGGTTAATTATACCAAATTTTACACACACACATCAATCTTGTGCATAAAAAAAACTAAAATTGTTTTATGAAAACCTACACTCGCACCAATTTGTGGAATCAAAATCTATTTTCCTCGGTGCCAAGAGTAAATAGTACTTGTAGTCCATGATACCATGAATTACTAACCGGGGCTTTTATTCGTACAAGAACACAAAGACTTTACACAAGAACCAGCATTTCTTGCTAACATTATCGCACGTTCCTGATCTTAAAACACATTTTCTTCTCAAATCCAATTATTTCATTAGTTTCTATGTTTTTCTCCTACATCCCCCATATAGTCGCAGGTTTTCATTGCTTACGCCGCTCTCGTTGAACCTTTTCTTGAGTTACCCTTGGTTGGAATTATACGAATTCTCTTTGCCACACGTACAAAATCCCTAATTAATAATATATCTGAAATTAGTCGCTGCATATATATGAACAATAATTATAAGAAAAGATGAGTTCATGTTCTTTCCAGCAATCTATCATGAAAAAACCAGATACACTCATTTGACATTAATTTTTTTCCAAAATTTTAACTGTAACTTGTAAAAAACATCATCTGAAAACCTGTTTAAAAAGAAATAATGTTGGTTTTCCTATGTGGCCTGCATAGTATTAATAACGAGATGAAAAGGTAATTGTAAAATGAGAAACATAAAAGCTCATAACTAAGGAAGAGAAGTGGTACTAGGGTAGCAATAATGTTAATAAATATGAACGTTAGAGGTGTGCTTACTTCCAGCTAAGGTCACCGACTAGAAGAAGATCGTTGTCCATGTCTTCATAGGCAATAAGGTAGCCAGGAATGACATTGGAAAGGTCAAGATCATCACTGTCTCCAGCGTTTTCCACAAACATTTCGCGTAGGGCTTTGGCCATACTTTCGTAGCTACCATGGTTATGGAGGCTGATGCGCTGGCAGATGGAACGACCCTCTACCACAACTGTTACAGCGGGAACCACAGTGGACACAACATCATCGTCCTCAAACCCTGGGAATCCTCGGAATTTGTTGTTACAATTGGTGGTGTTACCAGCATAGAAAGCCATATAGAAATGGAGTTTGGTAAAAGTTCAGATCATAAAGAGGTGGTGATCAAATCTGAGACCTTGTGGGGTTTCTGGGGCACTATCTTTGATGGTGCATGAATTTGATGAAGTGTTGTTGAAAAATGAAATACATATAGAAATACAAGAGAGAGAGAGAGAGAGATAGCACAAATGTCACCCCTAACTCTTAGTTTCTTCCTGTCAAAATATCTCAGTCACTTTTCATCTCTCGGTTCTTAAATTCACTTTATGTTTGTATCCCCAACCACCACATTTCTTGCTTTCAATTTTCCCACTTAAGTAAATTGTTACTGTTATGTACATTTTTTTTTCTCCTTTTTCATTTTTTTTCATAAGTCACGAATTCAGTTAGACAAATGGGTGGTAGGAAAAGTACGAGATTGAAAAAAGGGTGGGGATGTTTGCTTGTGATCGCAAAAGATGGTGTTGCCATAGATTATTAAGTTCATCTCAACTATATTTTATTGTACACAGTTGAGGAGTATTAAAATATTAGTGTTGCATTTAAATTTATGGTACATCTTGTTGTGAAGATGATGCAATTAATTATAATTATGCAATTGAGATTGCAATACATTGCATTGGTGTCATTATTCTATTTCTGAAAGCCAGATTCTGCTTAACTGGTTCACAATGTGAGGATGGGGTGATGAGAACACAGTTTGATTTGAAACTGGAAATGGGCAGGGACAAGTTCCAATGATTAGCATGATTTTGTTGACCTTAATCACTTTTAAGAGTAAAAATGAGAAAGTCTGATTTCATTAACTATTATTTTTAGCATATAGCATTTAAGACTTGCCTTCAAACTTCGATGCTAAGCATATAGCTAGCAAAGTTTGGCAGGGATTAATGAAAAAAAGAATTCGTTAAATAGCAGCAACTCAGCATAAAATTGTCATCTCTTTCTATTGTTTTAATTATTGTAAGTTGCAGAGTTAACTCACTGCCTCTCACATGTAGCTGCAACTTGGGATCATAAATTCCTAACTTTGGGATTCGATGTTAAGCGGAGTTTGTGTCACTTGTCTCTGCACAGACACCAGAGTGGTTGCATTATTACGATTATGGAAGGTTGGTTCTAGAATGAAGAAGAAAAAAGCGAGTGTGAGATGGAGAAAAAAAGGTAAAATAGGAAATGCAAATAAAACATTATTAGGGTTTGTTGTGTGTTTGGGATAGGTTAATTCTATATTAGTTCAATAAACAATTATACATATAATCGATTACAATTACAATCATTTTAGAAGTTATTTTGAGATAATTAAATTTAATAGGATGAAAAAAAAATCTTTTACGCACAAAAAGTGTGTATGAACGTTAACAAAATGTTAAAAAATAGCAATTATATTATAAATTTATAGACGCAAGAAAACATTTTTATTTTCAGGAATTTTTTGTTACAAACACAAAAATTTATTTTGCAAACAAGCATCTTAGAATTTAAGTTCTGCATACTCTAATGTGAGAAAAAAAAAGGGAGTTTCTCTCTACACCTCCAATAATCTCTCCTCTACCCCAAAATCAAATTTTTTTCCATGTTTGTCCATGGTAAAAATTAAGAGTTACTATCTCTTTTACCGCATCTGCACCCCAAAACCATACAACCTCACCCTGCACCCCCAAAATGCACCCCAATAAAGCACTAAGAATCAGATTCCATGCACCCCCAGAAGAATCTTTGACCTACGTGTTGTGCTGCGCGTCTCTTCTCCCACAACTCTTCTCCCACACCGCCTCCACACACTCTTCATCCCTCTTCTCCCACATTCTGTTCTTCTCCCATTCTCCCACAGAGCTTCCGCAGGCTCCTTTTCTCCTTTTTCCTTTCTTTCGCGCAACTCCGCAGGCCCCATCTTTCGCTCTTCTCCGTTTTGTTATTTTTTTTTTTTACCGAAACGGATTGTGAAATCCGTTTCGCAGAAAGCTGAAACGGAATACAGAATCCGTTTCCTTTTTTTTTCATTGCAACGGATTCTGGAATCCGTCTCGGAGGAGGCTGAAACGGAACCTAGAATCTGTTTTGGTGTTTTTTTTGCTTTTTCACCGAAACGAATGAGGTATTGGGTGTGAGAGAGATTGAGGGTAAGGGAGCCATCTGCGACACACGAGATTTCAAAACCAGGGCTCCCACAGTAAGGTTGTTGCGTTCCTTGGATGTAAAAGGGAAAACTTATAGATTGGTTGTTGTTGGGGCAGGTTTTGAGTGCACATGCAGTGAATTTAGGGTCGACTTAAGAGGAAGTGATTTGGGCAAGGAGGTAGAAGATGATGATGTAGGAATTGGTGATGCGAAAATAGAGGGGTTTCAGGATAAAAAATTGGGTGTTTGGGTTCATCATCTTTGAAGGGTTTTTTTCTTTTTGTAGGTGAGGATGAAGGAAATATGAACAGGGAGGAAAAGGAGTGTACATTCTCTCCCCGTTAACTTTTAATTAATAATCTCAACAAAGGATATTTCTTCATTAATTAGAAATGGTGCCTTCCAACAGGCAAGTCGTACAAGTTGACAAAATTATTCTGAAACAACGGTGTTTTTAGCTATTCAAAATTGGTTGTGACATATAATATTCAGGTTGGGAGCATCTTTGGTTATAAAAAAAGTAAATTTTTTTTGTGAAACTGATTACAGAATCCGTTTCACATTTTTATGAAACGGAATTCGTATTCCGTTCCACAAATATTTCAAATTTTTCGTGAAACAGAATACGAATTCCGTTTCAGAAAAATGTGAAACAGATTCTGTAATCCGTTTCACAAAAAAAAAATTGAAAATTTTGTGAAACAGATTACAGAATCCGTTTCACATTTTTCTGAAACGAAATTCGTATTCTGTTTCATAAATATTTCAAATTTTAATGGATGCACAGTAATGAGGTAATGAAACGGAGAAGAAACGGGAGAAGAAATAGTATGAATGGGGTACAGAGGAGTTGGCACGGAGTAAATGAAATCTATACCCACTTACCCACTTTTCACCTATATATTAATGAAGGATATAATAACAAATTTTGGGGGTGCAGAAGAAGCTTTGGAGGTACATGGAGAAGCCTTGGAGGTACATGGAGAAGCGCCCAAAAAAAAAACAAGTGAAAGAACATATATAAGCCCAGTGGGCTGCTAAAAGGGCCTGAATCCCAATTTCATTTTACACTTCGCTGGCCCGGGGTAGAAAACCCTAGTTACCAGTTTGTGCCCTCGCAGCTTCACGGTACCAAGTTTCAGCGATTACGATCTCGTAGAGCATAGGATAACATTCTACTATGGCTGTAAGTACCTTCTTCTTGCTCCCTCTCTCCTTCATCATCTTCCATGCATTTCATTAACATAACCCGCATCTCCATAACTGAGTGATTTTGATTTTCCCTCTGCTTCTTGCACTAAGCCATTGTTGTTTGAGCATAGAAGATCACAGTGTGTGATTGATTGTGCCTTCTTTTCTAATTTGTTTAAGTTTCTTTTTTACCTCGTGTTTTGCAGACTATACCAGTTAATCCCAAGCCTTTCTTGAATAATTTGACCGGAAAGCCAGTAATTGTGAAACTCAAGTGGGGAATGGAGTACAAGGGTATGTTTCTTTGTTAGGGATCATTTTCTCTACTGTTATTTTACTGCAAAACGCTTCGTTTCAGTGTTTATTCCTTAGGCCGTCTAATACTGAATGAATTTCAGTTTGTTTATCATGTCTTGAATGTGTTTTTTTTTTTCAGGGTATCTTGTTTCTGTTGATTCGTATATGAACTTGCAGGTATATATTTAAGTTAAATTCTGAGGTTTTTGTTCCCGTACAATAATCATATTTTCAGCCTCTTGTCTTAGTTGATTTTTTTTTAAAAATTTCTTAATATCTGAATTTCTCTGTAGCTGGCAAACACGGAGGAGTACATTGAGGGTCAGTTTACTGGAAATTTGGGAGAAATTTTAATCAGGTAATTGTTTTCCACATTAACCATTCTTTATGTCTAGTGGTTGTTGTGTTTTGCTATTACATTGGGGTGTTGTTAAACCCCTTTCGATTTTGTTGATTGAATTGAGAATGTGAAATTGTGTAAACATGAAAGCTAACTAGTCATGTTAGACTCTAGAGGTCCTCAAGTCATGAGAATTGAAAACTAACAGAAAAACATATCTTCCCTGCAATTCACTTTCATAATATGCTGCATAAAAATTAATTGTGTATCCTGTATGACCCACCTCATTTGATGGTATTCATATATATGCTGGAAATATAGAGATTTTTCAATAGCATGCTATAGAGGTGTAGTTGCCCTGGCCACCGTATGCACTGCGCAGTCTTACATTTCACTGTATCAGCCAAAATTGCTACATTTTGTATTTTACTGGTGATAAAAATCCCGAGAATGGCCTTCTATGTTAATGTATATCAGAGGGGTATTTGATGGAGATATTTTTTATTTTATTTTGTGTGCTGAAATGGTTTCTGCTTGTAGAAAACTCTTTCAAAGTTTATAACTATACCTCACTTGTCTCCTCTTCTACCTTGCGACTGTTGCACAAACCCAGTAGAACTCCATGTCTCATTCTCATTTTTTCAGTTATTTCTTGTAAACTTATTCTCTTATTCCCATCAATCTTCGTTTTGCTCTTAATGTTCTCTTTGTCCTATCAATCTTCGGTTTTGCTCTTAATGTTCTCTTTGTCCCATCAATACTTGTTCTCTTTGTCTCTTAATGTTTATTTCTTGTAAACTTTCTCTTATTTCATTGTTTGTATTTCTAGATGTAACAATGTTCTCTACCTTCGAGGTGTCCCAGAGGATGAAGAAATCGAAGACGCCGCAGAAGAATAGATTGATAGAAATTACTAATTGTGATGACAAACAGAACTAATATTCGTTACCTGCTTTTGTATCTACGGTGTATGTTTTTGAATCAATGATGATGCCTCGTGAATATTGGGGTGCCTTTGTGCAAGTTGTTAGCAATCCTTCTGGTGATTCTATATAAATCTGTTACTGCACCATGTTTCTCAAACTATTACAATACTATTAAGGACTGGGCTTAGATTTTATAGAATCATGCATCCCAATATCGACAAAATGAGTAATTTAGTCTTATTATTATCATAGAAAAAACTGACATTGTTATTGTTAACTGGCATTAAGGGAGTTCATGCATAATACATTATCACCAGGCACATCTAAATAGCATAATAAGGCAAAAGTCAAAATGAATTACAGTATTTATGGTGGTAAAATCATGAATTCTTCAAATTTAAAGATGACTATGTCATCTGTGTACCTAAGATGTAACTGGATGTGATTTTGTTCTATGAAATTATAATTTTATATTTTGTAGTTCTTGAATGTATACCCTCTTTCAGTATAGTCCTCGAACTAAAGACTAAAAGTACCAATACACGACTTCGATCTATTACATTTTTCTCTTGAATGCAAAAATTGGGCTTCGTAAGTGCCAACCTAATATCAATCATTTCCCTTTTTCTTGAAAGCAAAATTGAGTTTTATTGTAAAAGAAAATGATATTTTAATTATTTTTTTACTCACTTTTAACCTATTGCTTTAATCACCATTTAGAGATATTACAGGTTTTGCAATAAATAGAAAAAGAAAACATTAAAAGCTAATACTTGCTTTCTATTTTTGTTAAAATAAGTTTTTAACAATATTTATATTGTGCTAAATTGATTCACAAGCTTACTTTTATACGATTGTTTTGAATCCAGTTTTTATAAACTTTTCTCACACTACAATTTGATCGAATACATTATATATTAGATTTATCAATGTTTATTCACTTTTGTTTTATTAATTAAATATCAATCATAATTCTTCGCAAATCATTATTTTCTTACTCATTTTGTAGGGATTTATTTTGTAAATTTTGTAATTTTAATTTTAAAAAATTTGTGTTGTATTTTATGTATTTATAATTATATCTGTTTAAAATAAATTATATTAATATTTATATTTGTAACACTTTAGTGTAACCTATCAGTTGAAAATGTTAAATTATTGTAGTATAATTGTTTCCATAAATAATATTCATCATTATTTATATGTACACCGAACAAGTTATTTAAAGTCAAACATGGTATTACTCGTTGTTTTGTTTGAAAGAAAAAAATTAGAAATGTAGTGAGTTCATAATAAATAAGCAAGATGTTTAAAAAAAAGTTACTTATTGATCATTAACCTATCTATACGTCCACATAAAAAACAAAAAATTGTAATGTTTGGTAATTGTGCCTGAATTGGTTTTTTTGTGAAAATTGATGAAGAACTAACATAAAAGGGGCGAATAATAGTTTAGCAAAAACACCCGACAAATCAGGGTTAGGTGAAGATTAAGACCAATAACAACTTCCTAATGTGGACTTTCACGTGGGAACAAAGAAGCGTAAAAAAGAAAAGGAATAATGGACCCACAATTTGTGTTGTGTGGGTGAAATTTTGGGCATGTGCACTCAAATGGTAGTATGGTATTGGAACTTTAAAGTTGGGTAGCCTCATGCTTCATGCATCATAAATTTCTCTACCAACTTCCACACCTTTTCATACATCATAAATCTCTCATGTCTTAATTAATTTTATTTTAAACTTTAAAAAGTAATAATTAAATAAAATTAAAAAAAGAACTCTTAAAATTTGTATTGTCATAAATAGGTTAAGTTACTTTCTTTTGTTATCGTTTTTATTAACAAGTGTCGAATTGATCATTTAATTATTATTTTTCTTGATTTTTTTTGAAAAGTGATTTAATGTTCTCATTGTCCATCATTTTTCATGAATGGTGTTAAAGTAAAAAAGAGTTACATATTAACACGTAACACTATTTTTAATATTGTTTGTGAACTAATAGCTAAATTAAATTGAATATTTTTAAAAAAATTAGAATCAAATTGAGATATAATAAACTAAATGATCAATTTAACACTTTTTAACAAAAAAATAATTTAGCCTCATAAATATTGGAAAACCTTGTTTTGGTATCTAATATAAGGAAATCAGTTTAAGGTTAGGAATAAATATTAGTTTATTAGAAAATTTGAGATTATATAAAATACTAACTGATCTCAATTAAACATAAAAAAAATGAAGCTTTTGGTCTGAAATATGAGCGAAGATGTCTTAAAATTAATTTTAAACCGATTAACAATAATAGATAAATTAAAATAAAACTTCCATAATCTAAAAAATGTTATAAAAAAAGAAGAAGATATGTTTATATTTTTTAAATGAAATAATATTTACAATTTTATATTTTACCAAACCCATAGAAATATAAGTTAATATCCAATTTGTAACCTTATTAATTATAAATAGGAAGTAGGTCTAAACACTTAATTTCCTCACTTGATATGACCAAATTTAGTGGACAATCCTAATCTTTCATTTTAAATACGGTGTTCTTTAGTTTAGCATTACTTTGTACTAAAACAAAACTGAATTATTATATAAGAGAAAAATATATTTTTCTTTGATTTTTTTTACCTAAGTAAATAAGCAATACAAGATTAGTTAACTCTTATTTTGCGGTAAAAAAAATATTTTTCTTTTAACATTTCAGGATCACGTGCATTGCCCTGTCATGGCGAGGACATATCTATGCAACATTTAATATTTCTACTGTTCCCTCTCTCACATGCTACAACTACATAACATTATTGTGTTTCTTCTATTCATATTAACAAGGAAAAAACTATAGCATCGATGGAGAGAAGCATGATAAAAAGAATTGTTTAAATTTGTTATGAAATTGTTGAACTAAATTAAATGTGTTTTATTGCTTATGCTCCATCGCTGCATCAAGTGCGCCACTAATTGTCATCATTATTGGTGTGGAAGCTAACAATTACTTTTTCACTGTGTTTCAGTTTAGGATTAAATTTTTATGGAAGAGCATAATAAACATTTTTAATGTAAAACTAACTTTCTGTTGTTGTTAAGTTTTGGGTCAGTTAGTGAAAGGTCCAAGTCAGTCACTTGTTTTCTCACATCCAATTTTCCCCTTAGTTTCATACTTAGTTTTTTTTTTTCATTTATCCAAAAATCAGTTCTCACTCTTGCTCTTCTTAGAAAAAAAAATTTAGAAACTCAACTAGGACAATTGCGAAACCATCATTCCAAGTAGCGGAACGTTCTTTTCCCATGTAAGTTGAACAAAAATCTCTTATAGTTTTTTTTTTTTTTTCAGTTCCGAAGTGTTAGTCTATTCCTGATTCGTGATCATAAACCTCATTGTTTTTTCCCTTTGTTCTTGTTTATCAGCTTCTTAAGCTACATTATTACTGTGGTACTCTTCAGTTAGGGCTCTCTCTCCGTAGTTTGTTTTCAATTTTGAGATAAGAGAAACTAGGGTTTTAAAATTTTTAACTGTCTTGCATGTTGCTATTTCTAGTTCTGATTCGTGCTTAAAATGTCGTTTTGATGTCGGTGAGTGTGTGAATATAAATTATATGTTGTTTCTGGCTGGATTAAAGGTATGCATGCGCGAGCAGGTGAGAATCGGCTAATATCGCCAGGTGAGAAACTTCTAGCTTAAGCGAGAATAGCAGAAAACTTCCCTTTGCTGGTGCTCAAGTTGTCACTCAAGCGAGAACTTTCGCCCAAACAAGAGTAGTCTCGCCTAAGCGAGAAAGTCTATTGAGTTTGTATTGTCCTTCTATTGAGTTCTAGCTCAAGCGAGGAGATTCTGGCTTAAGCGAGGGGACTTTGTCGCTTAAGCGAGATCTCCTAGCTTAAGCGAGAGTGAGACAGAGTTGTTTTAAATTTGTTGATTTCGCTTGTGGCTGATTGAAGTATTCTTAAAAGCATGAATATGTGAGAATGCATGTATGATGAGATATTCTTAATTGAAATTGCTATGTTTGGTCTGAAATGATAATGAATGTGTGAGAATATGTATATATTAAATAATGATCGACAAGAAAATGTGATCAACAATATTTCATTTGGAGCATATGAGTTTGATAAGTTTGATAAGTTTGATAAATACTTAGTATTTAAGCTTATTAATCTTTCTTATTTGCCTTTATTTCACATGTCTTGTGTTTATTTTTTGAGAGAAGCCATTAGTGTTATGTGTTTTGTTTAGTTAGGAATATTTTTTTTCTTGAGTCATTGTATAGGAAATGGAAGACTAAAAAAGACTAGAAAGTTGTCTGTCAGGACCATCTCGTCCGCCCAAAACTCCACCACTCGCCCAACAAGAAGTATGTCTCGTCTAACGAGACAGAGTAGTTGGACTTGTGTGTAACGGCTCGCCCAACGAGCAGATAGTTTCTTGGTTGGTTAAGTGTCGAGAATGAAACGAAATGAGTAGTTCTTTGGTGTGGAAACGCAAAGAAACTCGAAAACTTCGGTCAAGGGCACTTTTGGGACAAAACTACAACAAATTCTTTCATTTACTCGTGTGAATTCACCAAATTCGTATGTTCTAGATGATTAAGAGTAGTTAATCTCCATTTTCATTAGGATTTGATGTAATGAATTCATACTCTATGTAACTTTTCTTATGCAATATAATCTCTTTTGTATTCAATTGTTCTATCTTGATTATTAATGTGTATGATGGGAATATCATGCAATTTGTTGTTACCGGATCATTGGAAAATGAATTGCAACTACACATGGATAGAACACCTAAGAGTAATGGTTCTACGCATAGACATCATCTCTTGGTCATTCTAGAAATTTGATCTTAATGCAAATTGTATGTTAAAATGGCAAAGGAATTAGAGTTTTAAATTAACATATGGTTTAGAACTTGGTTCTAAAGAATTAGAGTAGGTATGCTTTTAACATGAGTGTGAGTACG
>Ga0214544_1005158_pt1 | contig 25622 bp, 13 predicted proteins | sample CNSS3metaG_FD_160074 | JGI IMG/M metagenome (GOLD analysis project Ga0214544, IMG submission 160074) | Root nodule microbial communities from cowpea collected in UCLA plant growth center, Los Angeles, California, USA - CNSS3 | ecosystem: Host-associated > Plants > Roots > Nodule | place: USA... | reverse complement strand
TTATAATTTTATAATTTTATAATTTTATAATTTTATAATTTTATAATTTTATAATTTTATAATTTTATAATTTTATAATTTTATAATTTTATAATTTTATAATTTTATAATTTTATAATTTTATAATCATCTTAATAAAAGAAGTTGTCATATGTTCTGCATCAACATAGAAATTTAAGATATTAATATCTAATTGTTTACTCACACAATGGCATTAGGAATCTAATATCTTCTTAGATTGTGTAAATGGGGTTGAAAACCTTACATTAATCATTTTCACGTGACATATGTCTCATTCAAGGTTGCACAACGAATAATACAAGAACAATTATAGGTTTTCCTCTCCAAAATTCTCGTTACCAATTTATATTCGTAATAACAATAATCACCAACACTTTAATTTTGCACAACTTGTAAAAATGTAAACAAGGCCAATATACACAATAACAAATATTAACATGGACTTTCATAGACCCAAAAACATAATAACGAAGATTAACATAGATTAGTGGTGATTAATACAATAAAGGTAATAATATAGATTTCCACACATAATTGTTATCAATGCAAGTCTAAAATCAATGTAACAGTAGCAAGTCTAAAATTAATGTAACTAATGTATACACACATAAGGAAGTCATTGTTAATCGGAAAAGATTTGGAATGGTAATTGGAGTGTCCTCAAGATAGGAACTGCCCAAATTGATGAAGTACGTCCAACAAAATATAAGTACCGGAAAATCCTAACCACAACGCTTGTGAGAGTGATATAGTTGGGAGAGTGACCACAATGTCTTCAACAACGAGAGAGGCCACAAGAGTGAGAGCGTCAACACCACCAGAACGAATGTGATAGTAGCAATCACAATAGAGGGATCGCTTGAGAAGAGGAAAACGAAACCTCAAGGAGACGAGAACGAAAGCCACCAGTGAAAGGTAGAGCAACAAGGAGATGGGACCAGAGAGGGTGCTTTAAGTTGTAGAATGGTGAAGTGCAACGAGAGGGAGAAGGGGGGAGAAGAAAACTGAAAATTCTATGTCAGTTATTGTGAAGAACAAACATAATATCTATTTTTAAAGCATGATAAATAAATAATGAAATTGAAATCAAACAATTGCAATGTGATAACTAATGAAACTAACTCATTCAAAATACGCAAAATTTACTCATTCAATTTAAACAAATAGACACAACTCAAGGTTATGAATTAATATAGCAAACTAAGCTAGACTAGTATGACCGAGTGGTAACCACCTATACTAATTATGCAAACCTTAAAAGTAAGCAATCCAAGGCTATCAAGGAATATGTACGACAACAAATAGGACTTAAAATAGAAAAATAGCCCAACTAGTGATTGAAAACTCAGCAAAATTATGATCATTAGCAAACTGAAAGTTTAATAACATTTTTTTTAATAGAAATAAATTGCACTAGCTGAGGCTTTTTTATTGAAAACATGTTTGACAAACAAGCAATGGAAATGGAACCAATACTACAATCCTAAACACATAAATTCTACGGAGAAGTCAAACATAATATTACACTAAGCTGTGAAATTCAAAAGATAATACAAATAAAGCAAAAGAGATCACTGACATAACAAGTTGGCATCAATGAAATAGTAAACTAAATGAGATAATATTGAACTTGGTTGGATAAATTTTATAGCAAATTGAAGTGGCAACTCATGTTGATAGTAGAAGTAGAAACAACACATTAACTAAAACATTCACCATGGTTTTCAAACTACACAGTCTTAGAACCAAAATGAAAACTGAACCATGAACTAAAATAAAACACACAATCCAACTTACAATTCAAAGTTGTTCAACACTTAGTCTCAAAGGACCTTGAAAAGAAAAACTAAGGAACTCCTAACAGTACGAAGACCTTATTTTCTTTTTCTTTTTCTACCACGCAAATTAAATCTCTTTGAGTTTAGAATCCAACGCAAAAAAGAATCAACTCAATTGAACTCATGTAGTGAAAGTTACGAACAAAACAATAAGCAAAGGTGAGAGTTTAAAATCCTACATTTTTGGGTTGCTAGATTATGTGCATTGGGCACCACATTATGCACACTGAGTGATAACGTAACATAGGCTAATCCTTTCGGTTGTGTTGGGCACCAATCAAATGGTGCGAGACGATACCAATAATGGGTATGGTTTTAAAATGCACCCAACTTGAGTAAAATGGCATTGGGCAGTGTTTTAGCTCTTAAAAGTCCTAAAAGTTGATAAACCAAACTAAAACTGAAAGATACAAGAAATAAAGATCCCAATTGAGTGTAATAAGTTTTAATAAAAGAGTATAGAAATTGAGTTATCAACCTTGTACTCTTTTGCACCAATTTTTCTAGTTGGACTATTCCTTTTCTTCTTCCTATCCCTAACTTCTACCACCAGGACCGCGTCCACTACCTCTTCGGTCTCATCCTTTTCCTTGAGTGTTTGGATCCTCTCCCTTCATTAAGAGTAATTGATTAAGTGGCTCCTTCTCCTCCTCCTCCTCCTCCTCCTTTTTTTAATATTTTAGTACAGAAATTGAGTTATCAACCTTGTACTCTTCTAATCCAATTTTGCTAGTCAGACTATTCTTTCTCTTCTTCATGTTTTCGGCTTCTACCACCAATGCCACTTCCAATACCTCCTCGGTCTCTTCCTTTTCCTTTAGTGTTCTGAGTCTCTCCCTTCATTAAGAGTAGCTCATCATGTTCTTTCTCCTTCTCCTTCCCTTTTCTTGCTTGCGCACCTCAAGATATCGGGTAAGCTCTTCAAGCGAGAGTGTTGATAGGTCATTGGACTCCTTAATCATGCATACCAAGTTCTCAAAGTTGTCCGATAACAATCTTAATATTTTTTCCACAACTTGGGAAGTGGGTAGCGTTTCTCACTTTTTGTGAAGTTGGTTCACCAAGGTTTCTATCTAAGTTATCTACTCGGACACTCCTTCAATCTTCTTCATCTTCATGCTCTCCAACTTGCCTTTGACTATTTGAAGGTGGATTTACTTCACTTTATTATCCCATTGTACACTTTCTCTAAAATGTCTCTCTTTTTTTGAATATTTTGCACTTGCAATCTTCTTAAAGCTAGACTCATCAACATATCAATACAATATGTATAAGACTACCTTGTCCTTCGTGCACATTGCTTTTAACACATTATTAGGGGCATTGGTAAAACAAACTATGTTTTTTGGTTTTATAAAACCATCTTGAACCACCTCGTAATTATCTTAGGCACCAAGAAAAGTCTTCATCTGGAGACTCCAATTGTTATAGTTGACAAATTTTGTCAACTTGGGCAACAATATATGGTTTGTAAGACTGACCATCTCACTGAAACTTCTCAAAGAACACTTACACTTAAGGTCTTTAGCTTTGATGTAAATTTGTTGACAACAAATTTACTTTGGAATAACCTGATTCACCTCTATTGTTGTTCTGTTATTTATGCAAGCAATAATACATTATAGACTCACATATTCCTGATCGTTGTACTCAAAACAGACAAAAACAACTAAAAATGGCTAAATGTTAAGTACGACTCCAATGACTAATACATGAACTATTTGTAACAAATTTACTTTGTGAATAACTTAATTCACCTTTGTTGTTGTTGTTGTGTTATTTATGCATTCAACAATATATTATAGACTCACATATTCCTGACCATTCTACTCAAAACAAACAAAAACGACTAAAAATGACCAACATATTAAATACAACTACAGTGACTAATACATTTGAATTTATCCTAACCCTAACATAAAGTTTAGCTCAAATAACACACATTTTTCTTTTTATTTTTTCAAAATAGTTAATGTGGCTTTCAATGATAGAGATAGATGGTTACTATTTTAGTTTAAAATCCAATTTTTGAAAAGCAGAATTCTGGACTACCATCAGATTCATCTGATGGAAAAGTACTCGAAATTCGATTCCTAAAAATTTAAATTCGAAATATTTTTCTTCTGCTTATAATTAACAAAGGAAAAATTGGTGGAAAAATATAATAAAAAAGAATGGTTTGAAATTTTTCCTATAGAAAAATAACAAATTATCATGAAACATAAATATTGCCTTACCCAATCTTCAAACCTCAAAAATTGATACTACGCAATCTTGCAGGGTATGTCTTCGTATTCAGCTGCCGGATGGGACATTTGGAGGTTACCTGCAGAAAGGACTCCAACGATCAAGTCAGTGAGAAAGCTCTTAAAGTAAAATCTCAATTTTAAGTTTTAATGAATTGTGTACCTTTAATTGTTGGGGTCCTCCTGTATTTATAGAATATTAATCACAAATTACCTGGCTTATGGGTTAGGCCAATATTAGGCTTGCTTGATTTTCTTTGGGCTTGTGTGGGCCTAATTAGAGCCTAAGTTCTAGGCTTATGAAGCAATGACTATTATTTTAAAAGTTTAGGATAAGTGGCCTTTACCAATATGTAACCTTAGCTGACATGTATGTAATATTTTTTTCATATAACTGACCAATGATTTGTACTAAGCAGGACTATAAGTTGGCGATAGGGTCATGTACTTGATCTTATCGGTCTTATCTGCCTAGTATAGTACATCAATCCTTCAAGCTTTGGTGGGATATCTTTTGAAGGAAAAAAATCCTCTTTTCTTGGTATTCTTGGTATGTCCTTATGGTAGTAACCTAGCCTCAGGGAGTGGAAACGATGTTGAGGCTATGTCAAAGAAAAGACCAGGAATGTCAGGGGTCGTGTTAGGAGATGTTGAATAGTCATCCTAATTATGTAGGTTTCACTCTTCATTTAGGATTATTCAAGCGGGAAAATTGTTTTGGTTTTTACCTTATAAACAAAAACTAGGGTAGAAGTTGTGCATATGCTATCTTATTTGCTTGCTATAAGACAATTGTATCATTTGTGGTATTGTGGTAGAGTGTGTCTGATATATATTCCCCTTCTCTTTGTGTCATTTTCTTTTCACATAAGGTATGTCTAGTGATAGTGATAGCTCTTCCACATCAGGTTCGGGTAGTAGGGATAACGATTCGGTTAGCGGATCTAGCTGTTCTATGTTTGGTGAAGGAGGGGTCCAAATGGAGGTTATTCCTGACATAAAGGAGGATCCTACTGAGGAAGTGGCAGAGAATAGTATGTTGGCAAAGGCCGGGTACAAGTGGGTGGCTTAAGATGTAAGTACGCAATACTCCTTGCTCAAATGGTCCTGGTTACTTAACTCGTTACTAGGTTGTGTACCTGTTTTTGAGAAGGGTACTTCCCCAAACATCGGTTCTTTGGAGCGGGTTAATGTTGTCGAATGTGTATGCAATGATCAAGGAGAGGCTGAAGAGGGGTTCTTTTATATGTACGTATGCCACTTTTCTCAATTGCATATGAGAATTCCCTTTGATGATTTCACCATGGGTGTATTTTGGCTACTGAACGTTGCACCAACCTAGTTACATCCCAATAGCTGGGGATACTTGCAAGCGTTCAGGATGTTATGCCGATCATTATACTTGCACCTTTCCTCTGAATGCGTTTTATATTTTTATGACACAAGTAAAAAAAATCTGGTTACTTAGTTATCCTTGGTCAACCGACCAGGCATAAGTATTTGGATGCTTTTTCTCAATCTTTTAAGCATTTTAAGGACGACATTTTTAAAGTTTTTGTGAAGGAATTAGGTCGTTTACTGTTTTATAACGAGTATGGGAGTACTAAGTTCCCATTCAGCTGGACAGATAATCCTCGTTCATTATAAGGGGATGAAAAAGGAGCTGTCTGTGGATGACAAACGAGTAATAGAAGTTTTGGGGAGATTTAGCGATAAATTGCCCACTGAGGGCTTAGTTAGAGTTAATTTATCAGTGCATCCGCTTGCTGATTTAGAAGGTATTCTTTTTTATTTTTTCCGTTATGTTGGGTAGTGTGTTTATTTTGCAGGACATGTGGCCTAGTTGGGGAAAAAGAACCTGAACCTTTTTAGGACCCTACGCAAAGAGCAGGCTAAGAAATCCAAAAACTCATGAAGTATTGAAGTTCCGAATATGCAAGAGCCGCTGGTGGAAGTTCACGTTCATGGCGGCTCGAAGAGGAAGGCGTTAGTTTCCGTTCAGAAGGGAGTTAGGAAAGATATGAAGAAGGTAAGGGTCAAATTGATGGGATCGACATCGACGTCAGGGATTATAAAACCTGAAGCTTGCTTAATAGAGTTGCCAGAGACATTTGTCCGCTATGATATTGACATCAATTTGGCGGAGGCTGTGATATCCTCTATAGATAATATGGAGCCTAATGCGATGATAAAGACTATGCTGGAATTTAACAATAAGGCCTTGATTTTAGGCTGGAGGGTAGGCAACCTTCTTCAGAAGGAGATTAAGGAAGCGGAGGAGAGCAAAGGTAGAGGAAGTTCGAGAAGAATTGAAGACTTTGGAGGCCAAGCATGAGGAGGAGAGGGCGGTTTGGGATAAAGAGAGGGAGGAGTGGGCGGTTGAAAGAAAACAACTAGTTTCGTGGAAAGTTAGGTGCCTGGACTCAGAAAAGAAAATGAAAGAAAAAATTAAGGATCTGGAGGAAGACAATGATGAGCCAAAAGAAAAATATACCGGTATCGACAGCGAATTGGAGGATTTAAAGGAATATATAATTCAAGAGCATATCAACGGTTTTAACAAAGGCTTAAGGTAGGCGACCTTCTTTTGTTGCATCTTAGCATGTCCTTCAAGGATGGTGGGTAAGTCGACTTGGTTTACAATGACATCCTTAGATACTACTTCAGCCTATTTTGAGACGCCAACTTTGTTATGGGTGGAAACCATATTCAAAGATTCTTTGGTTTGTAAGGTACTATTCGTGCCCCACGTTGGGCGCCAATTGTTCCTGTAGAACAATAGCAGATTATCATGAGACATAAATATTGCTTTACCCAATCTTCGAACCTCTCAAACAAATACTTTGCGATCTTGCGGGGTATGTCTTCGTATCCAGGTGTCGGATGGGACATTTGGGAGGTTACCTGTAGAAAGGACTCCAACGAATAAGTCAACGAGAGCTTTCAAAGTCAAATCTTAATTTTTAGTATTAATGAATTCCGTACCTTTAATTGCCGAGGTCCACATGTATTTATAGAATATTAATCACAAATTACTTAGCTTATGGGCTGGGCCTATATTGGGCTTGCTGGATCTTCTTTGGGCTTGTGTGTGCCTAATTAGAGCCCAAGTGTCGGACTTATGAAGCGATGACTATTATTTCCTAAGTTTAAGGTAAGCAGCCTTTACCAGTATGTAACCTTAGCTGACATGTATGTATTATATTTCCATATAACTGACCAATGATATGTACTAAGGAGGACTATAAGTTGGCGAATAGGGTTGTGTACTCGATCTTACCGGTCTTATCCATCTAGTATAGTACAAAAATAAAATAATTTGAGAAATAAAATTTTGGAATATATATATATTTTTTTAAAATTAAAAATGAGAAAGGAAATTATATTAAGTAATAATATTTAAGAGAGAAAAAGAAAGTATAGAATAATAATTTATAAAATTAAATTTAGTAAACAATAACTTATAAATAAGGTAAAACACATAAATTTAAAATGTAAAATAAATTTGAAGTAATTAAACTTTAGAAAACTAAATAGAGTTAGAATTAATTATGTAGGTTTATTGAATTAAAAATGATAATATGAATATGTCTTTGTTTATAAATATATTACATATTGAGTAAAAGTAAGAAGTGTAAAATATGATTGATTTGTTAAAATTTATTAAGTTTTGGACACCATAAATGACTGAAATAGTTAAATGAATATTGTGTTAGAATTGATGAGCCAATATTTTACAATCAAGAGGAGGTGAATTGGTTTTACAAAAGTTTGGTTTGTTCTTACTCTTTAAAGACAGTTTTGAGAAGATCTTTAATCAATTGACATGGTGTATACAATAATGCATAGTTTTAAACATTTACATTTAACAAGATATAAAAATATGATGAAAGAAGAGCACAATATACACAAATATTTATACTGGTTCGATTCAACCGAATCTACTTCCAGTCTCTAGCTATCCACACTAGAAATTACACTAAAACATCAAGAGTTAGGACAATACAAGATCCACCTATGTACTTTCTACACTCTAGATACCCACTCTTGAAACAATGCTTCAAGAAATGCAAGGCAGTAATGCTACATGCAATTATTAACATTTATCACAATAAGTGGCAAATCTTAAACATAAGTTTTAGAGGGGTCAAAATAATATATTCAAAATTTAGATACGTTTCAAAGAGGTAATTTGAAACCCTCACCTACACTATGCTTATTTGAATCTTAAAAAAAAATCTCAATAATTCAACAATTTAATTTTAGTATCATCCTTCAAAATAGGCGAAGAATTCAAAATATGTAAAAATGTAAATATGTCTTATTTTCGTCTTCATGGGTATCTTCCCTTTTATCATCTTTAAAAAAATGAATATTTTTTTATTCTTTATCCATATACCAATTTTTTTTAAACTAATATTTAACATATAGATAGAGAGTTATTCCTTCTATCTTCAATAATGGAATAGAACATATGACAAACAAGAATAGAAATAATGAGTTTGTGTCAAAGTTCATATTTTTCTTTAGAAACAAAAGAAAACATGTGAGAGTGAGAATATGTGAGAAACTCAAAGAGAATAAAGAGAATGAAAGAGAATATAAAAAATATTTCAATAAATTTATTTATTATTTATTATATTTAATTTTATGTTTTATTATTTCTTTTATGTCCACAATTACTTATTCTTAATTTACCATTTACAATATAATTATTTAATTATTTATTTTTAAAAACTAAGTATTATTATTACATGTTTTCTATACAACTATTCTAACAACTATTTTCTTCTTCTTTTATATTCATTAAGAGTTTTTTTTTTCTTTTCTGCCTTTCTTCCCCTTTGTTTTTAATAAATGTTGATTTACTTTGTATATTAACATAATGATATTACCATATCATTACCTACTAATATAATATCGTATATATTTAGAAAACAAAGTTTCAAAACCAAGAAACCAGACAATGCAGTAAACAATAATAATAGTGATACGTAGAAGATGAACTTGTGATGGAACAACAACACCTGAATCAATGTAGAGCTTGGTATCACTATTACACTATCTGCATGAATTCTTGATCATCACTTTTGATAAGCAATGAAGCACAACTGCAAAATGCTCCAAGAACCCTTCATCAATCTTTTTCTCAAATTTTTGGTGCTTAATTAAAAATGTAAAATAATATTCTTAACTATTAAAATAGAATTAAATTAAGTAACAAATAAAAGCTGGATAGAAGTAAATTGATAAGAATTTAATTAAACGAACATGCATAAGCAAATAATTTATTGATGATAATGACATATTCTTGAAATACAACATATTTTAGAAATACAACATATGATTCGTTATGTTAAATTGAGTTTCGAAGGTTAGGATTATTGAGAAAATGTTTTTGTTATGTATGTTAGAGTTGGACAATTCGACCATTTCTATGAGCTACTTTTTTCTCAAATATTTCTTTCAATCTTAATTTTTTTTTGGTTCACTAAAAAAATAATTGTATTTAGTGGGGTTATATTTGACATTTTTGGAGGTTTTAACCCCCACTAATGATTTTACCAGGGGTTTGCAATTTTCCTGGAAGAGCAAGCGTGACTAACGAATTACCGGTTTTTAGCAACTCCAGAAACTATCGAAACTTATTGGGGGTTTCAAAAAGCTCCGTTAATACCCGGGGTTCCGAAAACCCCTGTTAATGTCCAGGGTTTTGAAAGTCCCCGCTAATGCCTAGGGTTTTGAAAACCCCCGTTAATGTTTGGGGTTTTGAAACCCCCGTTAATGCTTGGGGTTCTAAAAACCCCGTTAATTCCTCAAAAACCCTGTTAATACCAAAAAGTTAATGCGTATATTATTATGGCATTGCTATAATGCTAAAGTTGTACTTTCCTGATAATTAGTTTGTTTAGTTAATTCTTTGAATATGAAAATAACCTTATTCTATGGAATTTCTTATTTGATGACTTAACATTTTGGTTTTCATTATTATTTTGGAGGATGATTACATTTGACAATACAACAAAAACAAAAAGTGAAGTAACTTAACCATTTTGTATGACCCTACCCTAATATAAATAAATTGAATACTCTTAGAGGCTAAGTTTCAATAAAAACATTCATTTTCATAACACATTTCAATAACTAAAAAGCAAAAACTCCAAGGCCACTTCAAAATAAGAAATCAATACAAATATTCATTCAAATGGTACTAGTAGTGGACTAGCAGTCATAATGCTCTTAATATAATAAGTGTTGGAGAGGTAACATTTGAATGATAATGACATAATAAGCAAGTGCACCAATGAACCAAAATGTAAAAGAAAATTAGAGTTGTTCCCCGTTAGCATAATTAACCAAAAGTTTCCTAGAGGCATATTTGTTGACAAATTCTAAAAGTAAATGAATAATATCATCTAATGCGAGGCTTGATGTTGATCATTTGTTTCTTCCTTAGGAACACTTCCTTGATCAGATACCTAACATATAAAAAATAATTATAATTAATAACTTTCCAAATAATAATATCAAACATATATTAATTTAATGAAGATTTAGATATTACCGTTGGTGCATGATGCATAGTAAAATCACGAGGCAACTCTCCTTGGTAATTTTGTACCAAAAAATTAACGATTGCCTGGGTCTTGAATTATATAGATGCTCTTATAATTCTTGCAACTCTATTGATTTAGTGGAATCCTCCTAAGTGGGTTACTTAGGAGAAGACTGAACGTAGATTCATCTTGAATCGAACTAGTATAAAAATTATTGTGTTCTTTTATTCTCTCTTCTTTTATGCCTTTCCTAATTGCTTTAATCAGTCCATTAATACAGAACTGGAAAAAAGGATTCAAAGCCTATGAAAGATTAAAGAAACTTTCAAGATTCATTTAAAATCAGTAAAAGATTGAATAACCAATTCACCCCCCCTCTTGGTTGGGTTATATTAGACATATTTGTTTCAACAATTGGCACAAGAACTGGTTAATCGCATGTTAATCGATTAGAAAGATCATGATATGTCTAATGCATCTCAAACCTTTGCTAAAGGGGCATCCATCAACAGACCTCTTTTGTTTGCTGGTGAAAACTATCCCTTTTGGAAAATTAGAATGAAAATTTTTCTTGAATCAGTGGACAAAGGGGTATGGGATGCTGTGGTAAATGGACCTTTTCAACCTATTAAAGTTGTGTAAGGCAAAATTGTTCCTAAAGAGTTCTCACAGTGGACTCTTGATGAGAATAAGAGAGTACACTATGATGTTAGAGCCAAAAATATTATATCTTTTGCACTAACTTTGGATGAATTTTACATGGTATCTGTGTGTGAATCAGCCAAAGAAATATGCGATGTCTTGAAAGTAACACATGAAGGCACATATGAAGTCAAAAGGGCAAGGAAGAACACTCTCATTTAGGAGTATGAGATGTTCAGAATGAAGACTGAAGAAAGCATATGTGATGTACAGAAAAGATTTACACATATAGTAAATCATCTCCTAGCTCTTGGTAAGACCTTTGACAAGGAAGAACTCAATATCAAAATTTTGAAGAGCTTAAATAAGACATGGTAGCCTAAAGTTATAGCAATATCTGAATCTAGAGATCTCACTAGTATGGACATAGCCACTCTCTTTGGAAAACTGAGGGAACATGAACTAGAGCTTGGAAGACTCAAGGAAGAAGAGGATGGAGAAAAGAGGCACACTATAGCCTTGAAGAGTGTTGTGAAGTCTGTAGTAAAACTAAAAAAAACAAATCTGGAGATGACTCAAATGATGGAAATTCTGACAGTGAAGCCTTGAGCTTAATGGTAAAAAGGTTCTCTAAATTTTTGAAGTTTAAAAATAAGACTAATAACAATTATGCAGGTAATAAGAGACAGTCCAGAAAGCAAGAACATTTTGGCACTCCAACCTGCTATGAGTTTGACAAAACAGAACACATTAAACCAGACTGCCCTGTACTCAAGATGAAGCAAAAGCTAGAAGAAAAGAATGAGGCAGAGAAGCACATGAAGAAAACGAAAGCTTATATTGCTTGGGAAGACAATGATTCCAGCACATCTAGTGAATCTGATGAAAGCACTGAGGAAGAAAATAATTTGTGTTTGATGGCTAGAATAGGATCATCTAAGAGCAATGTGAGTAGTTTCAACTCCAATGATGATGAAAATAACTACTATGAATTACTTAATGCTTTTAATGAATTGTATAAGGAAGCCACGAAATTGCAAAAGTCAAATAATAAGCGTAGAGGAGTAATTAAATGGCTTGAAGGTAGAGTAAAGCAACTAGAAGAGGAAAATGAAAATCTGATAACAAGTCTTGAAAAACTAGAAAAATCTGAGAAACACTCTAGGTCCAAAGATGGCACAAGCTCTCCCCAATGTGAACAATGCCCAGGACAGCTAAAAAAGATAGATTATTTAATGAAAACTCTCTCAAAATTCACCTTGGGAAGATCAAACCTTGATGTTGTGTTAGGATCTCAAAGGAGTGTGCTTAATAAGGAAGGAATAGGTTACAATGGCAAATCTAATGCATTAGGCACTAGAAATTTTCTAAATGAGCAAACCAACATCTGTTATTTGCTCATATTGTTCTGAACTTGGTCATGCATCTAATTCTTGCTATTTTAAGAATTGTGGGGTTCCTAAAGGAAAGTACAAATAGGTACCTAAAGGAACACCTCAAGCCACTAATATAAAAGGACCCAAGTTCAATTGGGTACCTGTATCTTCTCTTTAATCTATGTTTCAATTGTGTCTTGATGCAAGGAAAACAATGTAGCTTCTATATAATGGATGCTCAAGACACATGAAAGGAGATGTGAAGAACTTTTGTAGGATATCCTACAAATCCAATTAATGGTCATGTTACAAGAGGTGATAATAACAAAGTTCAAACTTTAGGCATTGCCACGGTGAAAAGTGTAAGACCTGTGAAAATTAATTAATTAAATAATGAATTAATTAATAAATGCAGGTAGTGGGAGCCTTTATGGCATTAAATATTGATTAGTGTGATGTAAAAAAGTACTAGCTCAAATGGTTGAGAGTACTTTGATTATGTGAGAGGACTTGGGTTTGAGTCCTATGTATGCCATTTTGTGTTGTTTGATTATTATTAATTTTAATAATAAGCATAATCGGGTCGAGTGATAACATGCTTATAAGATTATGTAATTTTTCACAAAACATAAATTTCTTGAGTGGTTGTGCATTGAATTGATGATAAGCATGGTATGGGTTTGAACCTTGGTGAACCTAAAATTGACTCTTTTTTTGCTAACCATTAGTTATGGCTTGAATGTGAAAAGGCAAGGAAACCCTAGCTAAAGGACCCCTAATAAGGGTTGAAAAACCACCAAATGATGGCCTTGAATAGCAATTAAAATATCATTAAGGCTATTTTAGTTTTGCACTTAAAACCACTATTAAGGCACCTATAAAAGGTCAAAATTATGTGAAAAGAGGGTTTCTGCAGTTCTGGTTTTGTACCTTTTGAGTGTGGAGCGAATTGGAGAGGATTGAGAGACTACCTAAGGCAAATTGTGGGAGCACTAAGGGATTTTGTATTGTGCAAGTAGAAGAGCTGTAGCATTACACTTTTGCAAGAGGGAAATCCCAGGTTAGAGGAGCTTCCGCGTTTGATTTCTTTTAGTTTATGAACTGATTGTATATGTATGCTTATAAGCCATGGAATTTCGTGCTACGCATATATGGTATGACTTGAAGGTTGATTGATTGTTTTTGGGATGTTGTATGAGTGAAATTCAGTATGCAATTGTATAGAATTAATGAGGGTTTGGGTACTGAAATTGCGACTTATGCGTTAAACTTAGTTTTTGGGGATTATTTTGGGTCTGAATTATGTGTACATGTTTGGTGCATTATTCTGGATTGCTTGGCATGAATTGGATGTGGTTTGGTATGTGGTGTTGGTGTTTGCGTGCGTGAAACAATGCCAAAGTCTGCAATTCCTGCCCAAGCGAGTCGGACTCGCCTAGGCGAGATTAGTAGGGACTCGAGTACTGTTGTTGATTGAGCTTTTCGCTCAGGCGAAGAACTCTGGTTCTGGGCGACAAACCATCTTGCTTAGGCGAGTGGTTCTCGCTCAAGCGAGAATCCATGAGTGTCAGGTTTGAACTAGGGGTCTCTCTCGCCCAGGCGCGAAGTTAAAGTGTTGGGCGATGGAGTATCTCGCTCAGGCGAGAGTCTCTCGCCTAGGTGAGAAATGGAGGAAGGCCTTGCTCTTAAGTTTAACTCGTCGCCTAGACAAGAGATTTTTGCCTGTGGCGAAAGGTGGTCTCACCCAAGCGAGCAAGGCTCGCTCAAGCGAGAGTGCGAGGTTTGTTTTACGCGTGATGCTCGCTCAAGCGTCGAAGTTTAAGCAAAGGATGGATGGATGATGGGTTTAAAGGCAATCCATTTTGCGGTATTGGATTGGATGGTGTTTGAATGGTAATGCCTGGTCTATAAGGCTTCTAAAGATATCTCAATGGTGGGCTTGTTGGTGTTCCTTGGGTTGTGGCCCGAAACGTATCCTTGAGGTGTGGCTATGGATAGGGGTTAAGCATGTGGCATTCTATGGGTTATGGCCCGGAATGACTTCCCTTAAGTTATGGCTCGGGATAGCGGATGAACACGAGTAACTCTTGAGTTATGGCTCGGGTTGGCGAGTGTTGACGGTGTGAGTGTGTTGGTTGTGGCCAGTACGGATGGGTCCAGATGGATTGCCCTCCTCAGTATTTAGCTGACGAGTTTGGTAGTCTTGGGACGTTACGGACTATGTTCGTATTTGGGAACTCCACCTGGCATTACGGTGTGTGATCTGTAGCATGGTTTTTGCACGTGCTCTATCGGTTGTGGCCGATAGGTGTGGCAGCAAGGCGCCTTGAGATACTGACTAGAAAATGTAGAACACTACTAGCATGGTTGTGGCCATGCGGAAGGAATGGAACGAGTTTCCTTTATATGCATTGGTATTACATGGTTGTGGCCATGTGGTAGGAAGGGAACAAGTTTCCTTAATGTGCATGGATATTACATGGTTGTGGCCATGTGAAAAAGGAGGAGGAGGTTCCTTTGTGGTGAAATAACATCATACATGGTTATGGCCATGTGGAATAAAAGAAAGGATTTTCTTTTAATGTATTGTTTTCTATATATATATATATGATTGATTTATATATATACATGTGTTATCTTTTTAGCTCACCCTATCTGCTTGTGTTTGGCGATGATCGTGTACGCGATACACGTGAGCAGATGATATTGCAGGTGGAGCTGGTGAGGCTTAGCCGCAGAATGGGGGAAAGCCTAGGAGTTTTGTATCATTTTGATTTGAAATATTTTGTAAACTCTTGTGAGAGGCTTTATTATTATGTTCAGTTATAAACTATGGTTTTTTGTTTTAATTGGAATTAATAAAATGTTTTAAATTTTCTGCGTCTTTGGGAAATGAGGTTTTATTAATTGCGGCTTAATTACTTTTTATTTATTTTATTATATAAATCCGTAATATCCAGTCAGGATGTTACAAAAAGTTCCTTGTCTATTGTAATCAAGAATAATTGTTGATTAAAGTACTCTCATATTTTGAATTTATTGTATGTTTGTTCACTAAAAACGAAGTAAAATATGCATTTTTCATATTTCTGCATAAATTAATCCATTAGAATAGATTCAAATTGATTAAAATGGATTGTTGTTATGATTCTGTGTTTTGAGTGCTTGATTAAAATTGTGGCCTTGATTGGTACTAAATCACCTTCTGTTGAGATGCATGTGTTGTTGTTATATTGTGTTTTGATAATGGGATTGAAATTGCGGGATTGAAATTGCGTACTTTGATTGTTATTAAACCACATTTTGCTGATTTGTATTATGTGTTTTACTTGCTAGCTAATCCATTAGGTAATTCTCTAATCGATTATCGTTTTCCTATTATGGCTCATTTACTTCTGAACACTACATAATTCATTAGATTAGTCATATGCTAGTACTGTAATCCTTAACTGATATGCACTTTGATGTCTTCATACTTTGCACCCTGATACTGCACTACTTAATTGCTCATATGATTTATGCCTATATGCACTTTGATGTTAACATGTGCTACTGATTCCACCTGCTGCATTGTTAATACTGTCATACTTTATATTGTTATTTTGTGATGTTCCATGCATGTGCATGTTTGGTTATGTCACACCTCTCTGCTCTTTTTGCTAATGTCCAAAGGGGGAGAAAGGTTGTTTATCTTTTTTCTATGTTACAGGACACAATTGGCCATCATAAAAAAGGGGGAGATTGTTGAGAGGGGGAGCCTGCTCAATTCAATGAAGATGATTTTGATGATGTCCAAAGTTATACAAACACTTTGTATCATTGTTTTAAGCTTAGTCCTAAACTTATCTTTTGCGTAGGTGTTGTATATCTAGGATTACATGTAAACCAATCTTGAACTGAATCAGATCAGCTATCAAACTCTTGAATGTGTCAAATGCAGAACTCGTTAACGGATTATATGAGGGCACTACACTGATGCAGTGAAAATACCTTTCCTAATTGTTGTGTTCTTTGTTTCTCTCATCTTTTATGCCTTTCCTAATTGCTTTAATCAGTCCATTAATACAGAACTAGAAAATTGGTTATTTTGTGTTATAAAGATTGAAGAATCTTTCAAGATTCATTTAAAATTTGTACCACACCTAGCCGGTTTAACCCGCCTATATAGCCCCCAAAGACGCAAGTAATCACCATGTATGAACGGTTAATAGTACCTGGCCTAAGCCGTTAAAGGGTAACCGGCTTAAGCCGCTAACTTAGGATAATTAAGCAAGAACTTGACAAATTCAGAGCACTGCCGCAAGGCCCCTAAGGGCCCACGATAATCGCTCTAAAAGCCCTAGCCCAAGACCTAGGCCCACCTACGACCCAAACAAGGGCCCAACCTATGACGTGGCTAAGCATAATTAATAATCTATAAATATGTATGGACCCAAAAATTAAAGGTACGCATTCATTACTCCCTTAATTACGAGATTTGACTTTTTGAGAGTTTTTGCTGACTTGAGCATTGGAGTCTCTTCCGTAGGTAACCCCTCTCGAGTCCAAGCTGGTCTACACCGAGATATCCACAGATTGTAACATCCCGACTGGATATTACGAATTTAAATAATAAAATAAATAAATAAATAATAAAACTTCATTTATTAACTGATATTCCCAAAACGCGAAAAATTTAAACTTTATTAAATAAATAAAGTGTACTAAAATCCAAAATTTCTCAAACCAGAATGTTCTAAAACAAACACCCGTACAGGTTTACAATTTATTTCAAAACCAATAAAAATAAAAGATTCCCGAGCTATCCCTTCTCCGCAGCTAAGCTCCACCAGAACCACCTGCATCAACATCATCTGCTCACGTGTACCGTGTACAAGATCATCGCCAATCACAAGCAAATAGGGTGAGCTTAACAAATAAAGCATATAAAATGGCATACACATAACACACACACACACACACACACACACACACACACACACACACACACACACACACACACATATATATATATATATATATATATATATATATATATATATATATCGGCAACACATTCATCCCAAATGAATTCCATCTTTTAAATTCATACTACCTGGCCACAACCATGTTATTCGTGTTCTACATCTTCTAGTGAATACTTCAAGATGACTTGCTGCCATACCTATTGACCACAATCGATAGAGCACGTGCGAGAACCATTGCTACGCATCATACATTGTAACGCTAGGTGGAGTTCCCAAATGCGAATATAGTTCGCAATGTCCCAAGACTACCAAACTCGTCAGCCAACTACTAAGGAGGGCAATCTATCTGGACCCATCCGTACTGGCCACAACCAGCACACTCACGCCGGCAACACTCGCCAACCCGAGACACAACTCAAGGGTTCCTCTTGTTCATCCGCCATCTCAAGAGATGCTATTCCAAGCCACAACTCAAGGAATACCACGTGCTTAACCCCTATCCCGAGCCACAACTCAAGGGATACGTTCTAAGCCACAATTCAAGAAACACCAGCAATCCCACCTTTGAAGCATCACCAAAAGCCTCGTAGATCACACCTACAGAATCCACATCACCAATACTACTGCAGTAACAATTGTTTGGCGGGGGACACGTACCGCCAGGCTCTGCCGCTTCCAAACCGCCTGGAAGGTATGATGAGTCGAACCTTGACTCACATTCAATAATTAACTTTTGGTAATTTAATATTGTATCACACTTAGCCGGTTTTGCTAGCTTACCAACACATGTCATCCTTGACCGACAACCCATATCGGACAAGGCTGGGGGACTGGTGTACCGTACCTAGCCAAACTCAACCAAGTAAACAGTATATACATCGAAACCACCTAGCATCTAGTACCCGAACACCACCAGCACAAGTCATCTAGGCAGGTAGCCGGTCGAAACCGACTACTTGCCTAGAACGTTAACTGACATCGGTCCCCGCCTTCAATGGCCCTCTAGGACCTGTCTTGGGCCCAGGCCCACTCATGGCCCAAGCTGGGACCCAAGTCAAAGCCCAGCCCATGCGATGGTCAAACGTCATTAATGTTCTATAAATACACGTGGACCCCATCATTTAAAGGTACGCATTCATTAATCACTGATTTGACTCGGAGAGCTTTGACTAACTTGAGCTTCGGAGACCCTTCTGCAGGTAACCCCTCCTGGGTCCAAGCCGATACGTATTGACCGGGAAGAGGCCAACTGAAGAGATAGCGGACTACATGGTAAGGTGACGCTTGTGTCTAATCTCTTGTTTGTTCTCTACAGGAACAAATATTATTTTTGCACTTAAAAATTGTATTTAGTTGCATATTATATTACTGGATATTCTTGAGTTTAATAATGCAACAATAATTTAATTTAGGTCCTTAAGAGTGTAAATAATGAATATTTTAATTCATAAATTAAGTCCCAAAATAGGAATTTTGGAGAGAAATAGTTCAGGTACTAAATGCACCCCTAATTCTCATGTTTACACCCTTTTTTTTTCCAATTGGAATATCTATTTCTAAAAAAACATTTCTGAAGTTAACTGCACCCCCTGTTTTCAGATTTACACCCCGTTTTTTAATAGTAATTCAATTTCTGTTCTGCACCCCTCCTTTTTACTAAGTTGCACCCCTAATGTCACTTAAACTCTAGTCCACCAAGTTTCGCCACGTGACAATCCTCCACTTACTTAATTAACCAATGACAGTTTGCCACATCATCAATCCTCCACTAACTCATATCACTAATCAATGTTTGCCACGTCATCATCTCCTTTCCAACACAAACCCTAACCCTAATCTCTCTTTCTCTCTCTTCCGTACCAACCCACTCTGTAGTCGTCGCACTTCGCAGTCGCCGCACTCCGTAACTGTCGTCTTCCATGGCCACCGATCCACGTCCGACTACTGCTGCAGCTCGTCGGACCTAGCCCCCGTCACACCATCGCCAGAAAACACCGCCACCCGTCGCGCTGCCAGTGGCTCGAACCTGCATCTCCCGCATCACCGTGAACCAGCCACCACGTCTCCTTCATCGCGCCTCAGTCGTGCTTCCTTCTTCTCCACTCGTCCCGCTCACGAAACCTCCATAGTCGCACCATTTGAGCTCGCCGGAACAGTCTACAATCTTCGACAACACTCGCACCACCATTTCTCCATTCTCGCGCATAAGCCACCAAACTTGACGCCGTCCAACATACGAAACCACTGCAATCGCGCCTGCACCTGCGTCATTGTCGCGCTCACGACAGAACCACCATGGCTGCACTGGCGTCGCACCAGCGGCCAACGCAGAGAACTGTTGCGTCGTCTTCGTGCTCCATCTTCTCCGTTCAGTTCGCTACCTAAACCACCATTCTCGAACCAGCCTCGTCGTCATTCACTACGTTGACCACGCTCACTCCCGCGTCGTCGTCGACTTACATCGCATTAGCAATAAACGAGACGCCGAACGGGTCCTCTATCGGAGAACTAGTGGCCCCAAACGGAATATGCGAAACGCCCCTTACAGCAACCCTCACGGCAGCCAAACCCTAATTGCGGGAAGAGAACTCTGGCTTGAGAGGGAGACTGCTCTGACACGTGGCAGTCTCTCACTAGTAAGTCAACACTGGTCAACTTTGGCAAAGATTTGGTCAACAGTGGTCCAATAGGCTATTTTACCCTATTTCTGGCCGGTAGTTCCTCTATAGGAACCCTAAATTACCTAAAAGAGGAAAGAATCGTCTGGCGGCAGTTCATCGCCGACCAGACAATTTCTGGAAATTTCCCAGAAACAATAAATTAAAAGGGAAATAAAATATCAATCATGATCACACCAAATTCATACATCATCATACCATTCTTAGCATGCCAATCAGACTTAAAATAACGCATGAAATTACTTTATTTAGCATGCCAATCGAATTTAAAAATAAAGGTAACACGTAAGGTTACTCTATTTAGCATGGCAATCAGAACTAAACATACAATTAACGCGTAAAACTCCCCTAACCTGGTCTCCTTTGCTTAGAACTTTGAAAATTCTCCTTTGATCACCATTGGCTCTCTTTGGTTCTTCTCTACACTCTCAATCCTCAAACACTCAATTTTCGTTCTCCCTTCTGCAACCACGATAACAGCCCACCAAAACCTTTACTCATAATAATAATAATAATAATAATAATAATAATAATAATAATAATAATAATATATAATAACAATGTTAATATGATATATTAATTAATATTACAATCATCACTATTAATTTTATTACTACTAATAATATTATTAAATTTAATAAGAACAATAATTATAATAATAATAATATGTTTTCTAGTTATTTGTTTTACAATATTAATAATATATATATATATATAATAATAATAATAATATAAAATTTTACTACTAATAATAATAATAATTTTTACAACTACTAATGATATTAATTAATTTAATAAGAATAATAATAATAATAAATTTTACTAATAATTTTAACAATGATCAATAAAAACACATAATAACAATACCATAATAAAACTAATATATTATATATTAATATTACTAATAATTCTAACAATGATAATAATACTCAAAAAATTTAAATACTAATAGTATTAATATATTAATAATAACAATAACAATAACATATATTATACAATAGTAATATATGATAGCAATAATACTAATAGTAATATTAATAATTTTATCACTAATAATACATATAACAATAATATTTATATAAATAGTAATAATTATAAATAATATTATTTATAGTAATATTAATAATTTTACTATTCATCTACGTATTGATTTTAATAATAATATTTATATAAATACTAATAATTATAAATAATAATATTTATAGTGATATTAATAATTTTACTATTCATCTAAAGTATTAATTCTCATATATTATAATTAATAATAATAATAAAAAACAATTTCTAACTTTATTTCTATTCCTTTTCTGCCCTAAGTTTTAAGGGCTTATCCTAAGCAGATGGGCCTGATGGCTGGTCCATAGGGTGCCAAAGCCCCTAAAGCAGCCAAGACCCCCATCCTGCCATCACTTTGCCAAAAACAGTGTTTGACTCATTTCTCTTTTCCAAAACAGAAGCTCTACTAGGGTTTAGAGCTTTGTCATCTTCAAGCTAGCTAAACCTCGTTTCTTCTTCACGTAAGTCGTATCTCACTCACCTTCTTACATTCCCAACTTATTTTCGTGATTCCAACTAAGGGTCATCCTTATAACCTTGTTCCCTATTTGTCCATCATCTTTCCAACTCTAAAATCTGCTCTGGGAGCTGCTGCGTTCGTGGGCTTAAAGTCGAAATAGTTTGCTAGCTCTTTCTAGGTAAGGGAAGCTAGGGCTACTGAGTTTAAAACGATTCTTTACCATTTTTGGGCTTATTTCGTGTTTGTGATGTATGTATGGTGTATGTGATTTCTTGAATGAAATATGTGTTTTGCTCCGATAATATATTGTTGTTGGCCTACGTGAAACAGCAGAGGGTTCTAGTTTTCTTGCCCAAGCGAGTGTATCTCTCCTAGGCGAGATTAGCAGCAACTCGCCCATGTTGGTTGCGCGAGCTGTCGCTCAGGCGACGAGCTCCCGTTTTGAGCGAGAGTCTATCTCGCTCAGGCGAGGAGGTCTCGCTTAAGCGAGAGAATGCATAAGTCACTATTTCACTCTGCTCGAGCTCTCGCCTAGGCGAAAGGAGCTCGCCTGAGCGAGACCTTTCAGCCTGGGCGAGGAGCTGGCAAGGGTGCTTGACCATTTTGTTGTTTCTATGTTCTTGGATAGTTGATACTTGCTTGAATTGAATTGTTATGTTAAAAGCATGAGATGAATGATTATGCATGATTAATATGGTTCATGGGTTGTGAATGATAGGTTTGGTATGATCTTGGCATGTGTTTTAAATGGGATGGTTGGTTATTAAAGTGGCATGGTGTCGATATGAAATACACTTCTATATACATGGATTGGGAAGGATGAGTTGGAATGGATTCAACATGGAATATGAATGAGGATTGATTATAAAGGTTGGCATGAGATTTATGTGCATGATAAATATTACTTGGTTGGTTGAATATCATTGGTATGTGGTTAGGACGTAATTCCATGAGCTTCAATGGTCGGGACGTAATTCCATGACCCCTGTTAGTGGGAGTTCATGGTGGTGCCCCATCTATATAATTTGGTAAGAATTCAAGGTAAGGTTGACACTCTGAGGAGTCAGTTAGTCTCAAATAGAGCGGACTGACTCTTGTGGTGAGAGTAGTAGGAGGCCTAAAATCCATTAAGGGCTAACCTTGTGTGTGGGGGGTTGAGACAATGTAACACTTAGCTCGGGGGTGAGCAGCTCGGTAGAGCAGGGAAGTCCACCACAAGTGCAAGCATTCGTTGAATCCGACTAGATTATATATATATCTGGATGAGTCGAGTCTAAGTCTTAGTGTATTGATTGAAAGGTCATAACATGTTTGGATGACATATACTGCTTGGACTGTGAAATAGCATGTAACTATATGATAAATTGTTTTCCACTCTAGCTTACCCTTTTGTTGTTTGTTGTATGTCATGTATGTATGAGTTTTCTCTTTTGCGATGATCATCAATTTATTGATGTGAGCATATGAGAGGAACACCCGTGGTTCCGCTGCGTAGCCCACCTGGGTTGGATTCTTCTGTCTTGGGCTTTCTCATAGAGCTAAGGCCCATGTACTGTTTTGTATTTTAGTACATTATTAACTCCTGTCAAGTTCTTGTATTTTTGTTCGGTTTTGGCATCTTGGTGTGTCTTAGATTCCTCGGAGAACTTTTGGTTAATTATGTGGGGTGAAGTCATACTTCGAATCTTCGCTCTTTATACTATATTGTGTGATGTTTTGATTTAATTGAGTTTAATTGTTAAATGGGACGTACATTATACATTAATATTACAAATAACACTATCAATAATAATATTTGCCAATAATATTATGAATTTAATAATAACAATAATCATATACATTATATATTAATATTGCTAATAATAAAAATAATAATTTTACAACTTTTAATAATATTAAAAAATTGAGTAATAACAATAATAATATTAATAAACTCTATTAATAATTGTAACAATAATTAGTAAACTCACGTAATAACAATAACCATAATAATACTAATATATTATATATTAGTTTTTCTAATAATTTAATTATAATAATATTAATAAATTTAATAATGATAATATATATTATATAATAGTTAAATATAATAATAATAATAATAATAATAACAATAATAATAATAATTAATAATAATGATAACAATTGATAAAGTTGATAATAATAACTATAATAATAATTTTAATTAATAACAATAATAATTATAATTATAGATAGAGTTAATATAAATAATAATAATTATAATTATAATTGATAATAATAATAATTATTATATTTATAATAATAATAATTATAATATTTATAAGCATAAATAGTATTTAATCATAAATCCGAGGTATCAATCTTTTAAGCATAAATCAGTAATCATCACATAGGTCATAACAATTCTAGCTCACAAAATTCCATATATTTAATTATAAGTAGGGTTGGGCAAAGTCACTGTAACTGTACTAAACTACAGTTAACTGTACTGTAAAAAATTAAAAATAACTAAACTACTTATATAGTTAACTGAACTCAATCATAAATCAGTTCAGTTTTAAAAAACTGCACTGTTATTAGTTAATTAGACACTGAACTAAACTGAATTCCATCTATAATTTTTTCAAGTTTTCTTCGTTCGTGTTTGTGTTCTGTTTCTAGCTAGGTAACGAAACACTCCATTCCTGCGCTTCTTTCACCACCACTGTTGAGACAGAGCTTTTCATTGCCTTCCTTGTTGTTTGTTGTCGTCGAGACATACTTCTATTAGGTTTTCTTCCTAACCTTGCCATCTTTAATTTCACTATTGCTGAGCATCAATTGGTATTTTTCAAACCCTAACCTTAACATTCGATAATTCTCTTATCCATTTCATATATGTGTATTTATTTTGTCATGGGAATTGTTTAAGAGGGAATGGGTAGTATTTAGTTTTGTAATATATGTGTATTTATTTTGTCATGAATTTGGTAGATTCGGATAAATGTAACTGCAACTCCAAAAAACTATTTGGTTCTGTTATTGTATGATGGCTATTTTTTTGTGTTTGGGTTTGGGCTTTTGTTCATGGTTGAGTAATTTTCATTTCAGGCTTTTATGTTTGGTATCTCGAAAGGTATATTGTTGACATATTTCTTGTTTATTGTTTGATCAAGATTTTCTAGAATGCTCTTGCAGGGATATTGGTTGTAGTGTTTGTCATGTTCTGTTGCTCCCATTCCCTCTACATTCAGCATTTCATTTGCTGTTAATTGTATCATAGATTTTGTGCTATGTTGAAAGTTTCTGTAATATTGAAAACTAAGACACAAGTAGTACTTACATGTAGTTAACTTAAATTCTTAGTAGGACGGATTTGTGAAGAAGCATTAGAAATTCAAATCTTTAGCTTAGGATTAGATGCAAGGCAAAATTTATATAATTCAATGTTTAATAGTTGTTTAGGCTATTGTAACTTTTAGTACTGTTTATTAGTGTGCAATAGGATTAATAGTAAGGACTTAATTTGTCAAAGACTAACTACTCTGTAAACTTAACTATTAGTGTACGTGTGGCATATAGAATACATATACATATGAGAAATTCTTTCATTCAATTTATAATAGGTTTATGATTTTTCTAGTTATATATTATTCCTTCATTCGGATGTGAGAAATTCTAACAGTAAACAATTTCATATAAAATCATAAGATCACTTTTTAGTCAAACCTTAAAAGTTAAAACCATCATTATCCAAAACCTTTAAACAATTCTTTTCACTTACACATTAATCATATTCATTTTTGTTCAATATAAAACT